>ERZ1034946.7-NODE-7-length-272972-cov-42.216769_pt1 | contig 272972 bp, 238 predicted proteins | sample MGYA00520591_ERZ1034946 | MGnify/ENA primary metagenome ERZ1034946 (study PRJEB33766, sample SAMN09781753) | gut metagenome | biome: gut microbiome | host: Homo sapiens | place: Madagascar | study: EMG produced TPA metagenomics assembly of the PRJNA485056 data set...
AAAATAAATATGGAAAATATCTGATGGGAATGCTGGTAGTTACAGCACTTGTAACATTTTTTGTACAGCGGCAGGAGCTTTGGAGTATCGGGAAAAAAGCAGCAGTAAAAATGGCAGGGACGGCAGTGGTGGATGTGCTGGCACCGGGGCTTCACTATGAAGAGAAGGAAAACGGTAACCATTTTCTTGCCAAAGTGGAGAAAATATTATTTCCAATTGCAGATTATACGGTTCAGATAAAATCCTATGAAACGGATGCAGAGAGCACGCTTTCCTATGAGATGATCCTTGCGATGGAAGCGTTGGACGAGAACTACGTGGATGAGAACGGACAGGTTGTGATGCAAAATAATGGTGGTACAGACAGTCCACAGCCGGCTGACGGCACACAGAACGCTGATAATCCACAGGCAGCAGACGGTGCACAGAACGCCGATAATTCGCAGGCAACTGCAACTGCACAGAACCCGGATACCTCACAGGAAACATCCGATTCCGCAGGGCAGGCATCTCTCACAGTTGCGCAGCCCGTGACAGCAACACAGAAAGCAGTCGAATATTCTCTGGATAAATTAAATGATTTTGATTATCTTGTGCAGAATTTTTATCAGGTGGACAGTACTACAACTGTAAAAAGTGATCAGTTAAATGTGGCAGCACTCACTGGAAAAAACATGAAAATCGCACATGATGCGGGCACACCGCAAATCTTAATTTATCATACCCATTCGCTGGAAGGGTATGCGGATTCTATTCCGGGAGACAAATCGACCACCGTTGTGGGTGTCGGGGATTATCTGACAGAATTGCTGACGCAGCAATATGGATACAATGTCATACACGACACCGGGGAATATGATACCATCCGTGATAAGGCGTATTCCAAAGCAGCACCGGCATTAGAGCAGATACTGGCAGACAACCCGGGCATTGACGTGGTCATCGACCTTCACCGGGATGGCGTTGGAGAGAATACAAGGCTTGTCACAAATGTGAATGGAACGGACATGGCAAAAGTAATGTTTTTTAACGGATTGAGCAGAACGACCAAACTGGGGGATATCGCCTATCTGTACAATCCATACATAGCGGATAATCTGGCATTCTCGTTTCAGATGCAGCTTGCCGCCGCAGAATACTATCCGGGATACACAAGAAAAATCTACCTCAAAGGCTACCGCTTCAACATGCATTACTGTCCGAAAACGCTGCTTGTCGAGGTCGGGGCTCAGACCAATACCGTGCAGGAGGCAAAAAACGCCATGGTTCCGCTTGCAGATATCCTGAACAAAGTACTTTCCGAATAACTGAAAGCATTGTCCCGGCTGTCCGGTCTGGCAGTCTGCCGGATTATATTATCTATGTATGCATGGAAAGGAAGCGGGGCGCAGAATGAAACTTTCGTGAAAAATTGCGTAGATTTATCAATGTTTCTTTTTTGACTGCTGGTTTATGTACATTCATCAATGAACAGTCCGCACAATATGTCCGTTTCAGACACACACTCGTTAGCTTTCTCTAGTGTGCGTAAATGCCAGAATCAGCATCGTTTATTGCAGGGCAAAAATCAAAAGGAAAACCGGGTGATTTTTGCCCTGCTTCTCTGCTGATCTTCTGGCATGTAACGCACACACGAGAAACCTAAGACGAGTGTGTGTCATGAAACGGACATATTGTGCGGACTGTCCATTGCTGAATGAATATAAACAATGAGAGCAGTCAAAAAGGAAACATTGATAAATAAGCAATTTGAACAAGTTTCATTCTGCGCCCCGCTTTCTTTCCATCATCTCAGTTATGAAAATCCGGCAGACTGCCAGACCGGACAGCCGGGGCTGCGCTTCCACCCATCCGGAAATTACAGATTCAGGTGGTATTTCTGCATCCAGTAGTTGATCTGGATGAAGTAGGCGAGCAGCTGCGGACCTGCCATCAGCTGTCCGAACCACGGCTTTCCGTATTCGGTCGGTGCCTTTAAGAAGTTTTCGAGTTTTGCTGTGTCGATAAAGGACTTGATTGGTGCATCCGGCTGGTCGAGGATGTGACGCATCTCCGAGATCAGAAGCTTTTCGTAGCCCGGATGATAGGTTTTCGGGTAAGGACTCTTTTTCCGGTGCAGAAGTTCCGCCGGGAGCAGGTCTTTGCAGGCATCACGGAGCAGAGCTTTCTCAACGCCATTCTGGTATTTCATTTCCCACGGAACATTAAAAACGTACTCAATGATGCGGTGGTCGGCAAATGGAACACGGGCTTCTAAACCAGAGTACATACTTGTGCGGTCCATGCGGTCGAGCAGTGTCTGCATAAACCATTTGATGTTCAGATAAGCGATATTATAGCGTTTCCGCTCGGTTTCCGTCTCGTCTGAAAGGTGTGGTGCCTGGTTTAAAGAAGTCTGGTAACGGTCGTGGGAGTAAGCAGCCAGATCCAGATCGTTTATGAACGAGTCCTTAAGAAACAGCGTTCGCACAGACATATCCGCGGACCACGGAAAGCCATCTCTGGATAAAAGATCTTCCCGGTAAAACCACGGATATCCGCCGAAAATCTCATCGGCACATTCACCGGTCAGTGCGACCTTATTGTGTTTTTTTACAAGGGAACAGAAGTAGAGCAGTGAGGAGTCCACGTCTGTCATACCCGGAAAATCCTTTGCGTCGACGGCATCTCTGAGTGCGGAAAAGAGCGTGTTTTCATCGCATTCCAGATAGGTGTGATTTGTGTGATAGTGATCTAACATGATTTTGACATAAGGAAGATCACGCTCCGGTTGAAAGGCGTTAGATTTAAAATAAATGTCATTGTCCTTAAAATCAAAGGAAAAAGTATTTAAGGTTTCACCGTGTTTTTCCATGTAACGGCAGGCAATCGCGGTGACAATGCTTGAGTCAATGCCGCCGGACAAAAACGTGCACACCGGAACATCGGATACCATCTGTCTGGTCACGGAATCACGCAGAAGAAAAGAGACAGTTTCCACTGTCTGTTCATAGGAATCGGTATGTGGGGCGCGGAACAGATCCCAGTAAGTGTGATCGGACATCGTATTTTCAGAAAAAATGAGATAATGTCCGGGAAGCACTTCGTTTACATCATCAAAAATTCCATTTCCCATGGTCCGGGCAGGTCCGATCGCGAGAACTTCGCGCATGCCATCCATAGAAACCCTCGGAGTGAATCCCGGAAAACAAAAAAGTGCCTTTGGCTCAGAGGCAAACAGGAGCTGTCCGGATACAAACGAGTAAAAAAGCGGTTTGATTCCTACGCGGTCACGGTATAAGAGAAGTTGTTTTTTGCTGTCATCCCAGATGGCAAAGGCAAAAATTCCATTCAGTTTCCGGACAAAACTGGCGCCGTACTGCATATAGGCATAAAGAATGACTTCGGTGTCCGTAGTCGTCGAAAATTCATACCCGGACTGCCGCAGGTCACGGGCGAGTTCCTCGGTGTTATATAATTCGCCATTGTATACAATCGCGTATTCCTTTCCGTTCTTTTGGCGTATAATCGGCTGTTTCCCGGTGACAATGTCGCGGATACTTAAGCGCGCGTGGGAGAGACCGGTCATATCTGACAGATAGATCCCGGACTCATCATTTCCACGGTGCGCAAGACATTCGTGCATGGAAGTCAGCACAGATGCCCATTTTTCTTTCTGTTGTTGATAATTTCCTTCTGCGTTATAAAAACCTGCAATTCCACACATATATTTTTCCTTACATTCTGATCGCATTCTATTTTGGTTTAGTTTATGCTAAGGGGATGGATTCATGCATAGAATAGAGAAAAAAATGGAAAAGAGCATGAAGGAAAACTGTGGAAAGATAGAAAATATACTAAATCTGGCATTGGATGCCACGCGGGAGGAACGGGAAAAGTCCCTGAATCTGGATGTAGGATATGATGTTGCAGATGATAGCTGGGAGGTGATCGTAAAATTTTTTGGAACGACAGAGGAACTGCGGCAGAAGCTGTCGGAGCGTTTCCCGGAGGAACAGGCTCAGATTGGAATTTATAACCTCACAAATGAATATGCTATTTTAAGGATTCCGCAGCCGTTGGTAGAGCTTGTCGCATCCATGCCTGAAATTGAATATATGGAGAAACCAAAACGACTTTTTTTTTCGGTGGAAAACGGAAAAAGAAGTTCCTGCATCAATCCGCTGCAGACCGGGCAGGGTACAAGTCCGACAAGTAATCTGACAGGAAAAGAGGTGCTTGTGGCAGTCATTGACTCAGGAATTGACTATGCGCATCCGGATTTTTGCAACAGTGACGGAACGACAAGAATTGCTGTGCTGTGGGATCAGACGCTTGACACGGTCTACGAGCGTGAGACGATTAATCTGGCGTTAAGGCAGGAGAGTGAGCAGGAGCGGTACGCAATCTGCCCGAGCAGGGATGCATCCGGGCATGGTACGCATGTTGCAGGCATTGCGGCAGGAAATGGCAGGGCTTCCAATGGGCGGTACCGTGGCGTGGCATATGAGAGTGAACTGATCGTTGTGAAACTTGGTGTGCCGAGAGAGACTTCATTTCCGAAAACAACGGAACTGATGAGTGCTGTGGATTTCTGTATTGCCAGAGCAAGGCAGTATGGAAAACCAATTGCATTAAACCTAAGCTTTGGCAATAATTACGGTTCCCATTCCGGGAATTCACTGATAGAGACCTATCTGGATGACATGGCGAATTACTGGAAAACGTCTATTGTGATCGGCAGTGGCAATGAAGGGAGTGCAGCAGTCCATACAGCGGGAAAACTGACGCTGAATGAGGAGCAGGAGGTTGAGATCGCGGTGAGCGCGTATGAGGCATCCTTAAATTTGCAGATCTGGAAAAATTATGTGGATGAAATCGGTGTCTCTGTGATCCATCCGGGCGGAACTGCAATCGGACCATTGCAGCGGATACAGGGAACCCAGAGATTTCAGTTAGGAGAAACAAACCTTCTGGTGTATTATGGAGAACCAAGTCCGTACAATCCCTACCAGGAAATTTATCTGGATTTTATCCCAGTGGGCAGTTACATTGACGATGGAATCTGGAAGATCAGGCTCACTCCCATCCGAATCACAGACGGCGCGTTTGACATGTGGCTTCCGGCAGGAAATGTGTTAAACAGCGGAACGGGATTTTTAAATCCGGTGGAGGAGACAACTCTCACGATTCCCTCTACAGCGACGAAAGTGATCACTGTCGGGGCATACGATGCGAGATTTGACCAGGCAGCTGCATTTTCCGGGAGAGGTTATACGAGGGCAACCAATCAGGTAAAGCCCGATCTTGTGGCTCCGGGGGTGGAGATCATGTCCTGCGCACCGGGCGGCGGCTATCAGGTGCGTACCGGAACATCCATGGCGACACCGTTTGTGACCGGAAGTGCGGCACTTTTGATGCAGTGGGGCATTGTAAACGGCAACGATGCCTATCTATATGGAGAAAAAATGAAAGCATATCTGATCCGCGGTGCACGCAGGCTGCCGGGTTTTACAGCTTATCCGAATCCGGTATTGGGATGGGGAGCACTCTGTACAGCAAACAGTATACCATGAAAATACCGTAAGAACGCTGCCGGAACGGAGTCTGTGTAAACAGCAGCCCGTAAAGCGTTAAAAAAACAGAAAAAAATAAAAAATATTAACAGATGTATAACGTTTTGTGATATACTTTGCTATATGTAGTGGAGATTATGGTATCAGGGTACTTATCGTTGAACAGAAGATAATCAGAAGTACTTGATAATTGCAAGAGTATGAGGGACAGAAGATGACTAATTTTGGGGAACATTATAATGAGGAATTAGCGCAGCAGGAGATCGAGATCAATAAGAAGACACTGAGGGAGATGGTCGGAGCGTTTATTGTTTTGACGGCGGTCTGGGGGCTGGCGTTTGGACGTTTTCCGACAGCAAACGCAATTGTGTTCAGTGTGACGTATGCAATTTCCACAGGTTTTTTTATTGCGTCTGTGATCTTATTTTTTAAAGCAGATCCATCGGATGAGCGCATGAAAAATTTTTTTGTGACCGGCATCTGCATAATTTCAGCAGCAATGAACCTTATGTTCAGTTACCATATGGTTCTGGCGTATGTGTTCCCACTCATCGTGGCAGTTCAGTATAAAGAGAAATCCGTGTTATGGCTGTCTTATGCACTGGAAGTTTTTCTGATGCCGGTCAGCATGATCGTGGGATTTTATTATGGGATCTGTGATCTGAATCTGCTGCTGCAGGGAAATCATACAAGGACATGGTACCTGGCGGAACTGGCAGATGGATTTTCGAAGATCCCTTTTTCGAAGATGCCGGTTGTGGTCATTGTAGTTTACCGGATATTACCGCAGCTTTTGATCCTATTTGTGTTCGTGATGATCATGCAGCATACCATTGGCAGCATGCGGGAGGATGCTTACAGGATTGCGGAACTTACCTACCGCAAGGAGGTCGATTCTGCAACAAGGCTTTATAATAAGAATAAATATGAAGATATGCTTGCCAATTACTATACGCTGGTGGAGCGTGTCGCCGTGGTTTTGTGGGATATCAATAATCTGAAAGAGATCAACGACCGCATGGGACATGGCATGGGAGATAAACTGATCGAGACAATGTCCGGTGCGATCTATGCGCAGACAGATAGCCGGAAAAAGGCATATCGTATCGGTGGTGACGAGTTTGTCATGCTCATCGAGAATCCGGAGAAACAGGAGGCAGAGCAGATAATCCAGAATGTCAGGGAGAAACTTGCAAGATACAGGGAAGAAGGCGGTCTCAGGGTTTCTAGTGCAACCGGTACAGCGGAGGGAAACGGAATCGATATCTTAAAAATAATACATGATGCGGATGAACGGATGTATGAGGATAAGAAGAGAGGAAAGGAGAGCCGGGAATATGCTATGTTTTATAGTGAATGAGCATTCCAGAAGCGGTAAAGGAGCAAAGATCTGGAAAGAAGCGGAAGCAGTTTTAAAAAAGAAAAACATTGCTTACGAATCATACGTCACCCAATATGAGGGGCATGCCTTTTCACTGGCACATGACATCTGTGAATGCGGGGCGGATAACATACAACTTGTCGTGGTAGGTGGTGATGGGACTGCAAATGAAGTCATCAACGGAATGACGCATTTTGAGAAGGTACGATTTGGTGTGATCCCGACCGGTTCCGGCAATGACCTTGCAAGGGGACTTGGGATCACGGGAACGCCTACAGAGGTGATCGGGCATATTTTAAGCTGCAGAGAAGATTATGTGATGGATCTGGGACAGGTGAGCTGGAACGGCTGTGAGAAGCCGAGATTATTTGCGATCAGTGCCGGTGCAGGATTGGATGCATTAGTCTGCAAGAAGGCTTTGAAGTCAAAGGTAAAAGACGCTTTGAATAAGCTGCATCTCGGAAAGCTTACCTACCTGTTTCTGACGGTACAGTCACTATTTACCATGCAGACAACAGATGCCGCAGCAGTTTTTGATGGAAAAGGACAGCAGAACCGCAAAAAAATGATTTTTGCCGCAGCAATGAATTTCCGGGCAGAGGGCGGCGGTGTGCCGATGGCACCGGGGGCAGATGCGCAGGATGGAAAGCTTTCGGTGTGTATGGCGTGGGGAATCCCGAAATGGCGCACTTTTTTATGCCTGCCATTGCTTGTGACAGCCAATCATCTGCGGATCAGAGGGTTTGAGGTGACAAACTGCAAGGAATATGACCTGAAGCTGAAAACACCTATGGTACTTCATGCAGACGGAGAGTACTGTGGGGATGTCACAGAGATGCACTTTCAATGTCTGCCAAAAAAACTGCATGTGATGTGGTGATCGAATAAATACGAATAAAACAAAAATTCCCTTCATACAATGTGATAACATATGGAGGGAATTTTTTATGGACAATTATAGCGGAAATAAAGAGTATAACATTTACAGGGATATCAGAAACCGTACCAACGGAGAGATTTATCTCGGGGTTGTAGGCCCGGTGCGCACTGGAAAATCCACCTTCATCAAACGTTTTATGGAGTTGATGGTACTTCCTTTTATGGATGGGGAAGCGGAGAAAGAGAGAGCCATGGATGAACTTCCGCAGGCGGCAGCCGGAAAAACCATTATGACGACAGAACCAAAATTTATTCCGCAGCAGGCGGCAGAGATCCGGCTTTCTGCTTTCAAGATGGAAGAAGAACCGTTAAAGCTGCGTGTAAGACTGGTCGACTGTGTCGGTTTTCTGGCAGATGGGGCAGTAGGACATATGGAAGGAAATGGGAGCAGAATGGTAAAAACCCCGTGGTCAGACCAGGAGATCCCATTTGCGGAGGCAGCATCAATCGGAACAGAGAAAGTCATCAGAGACCATGCGACGATCGGCATAGTAGTGACGACCGATGGAACGATCGGGGAACTGGAGCGGGAGAATTACATAAATGCAGAAGAGAGAACCGTCCGGGAACTGAAAAATATCGGAAAGCCATTTGTGATCCTGTTAAACTCGACAAAACCTTATGCGCAGGAGACGGTAAAACTGGCGTCGGAGATGGAGGAAAACTATCAGACAACGGTTGTGCCGGTCAATTGTGAGCAGCTGCGCAGAGAGGATGTCTTAAAAATTTTAGAGAGTGTGCTGTATGAATTTCCAATTGAACGGGTGGAATTTTTTATCCCGAAATGGACGGAAATGCTCTCTGCTGATCATCCGGTAAAAAGTGAGATCATTACACAGGCATCGGATATTTTAAGCCAGATGGAGCGCACGAAGGATGTTTACAGACAGCAGTCAGAACCGGGAGACTGCATTACAAAGATTAAAATAGAGGAGATGGATCCCGCGTGCGGTTGTGTGAAGATCCGGATGGAGGTTGCGGAGCCATATTATTACGAAAATATGAGTGAACTGGCAGGAGTGCCGATCCACGGCGAGTATGAACTGATCTCAATGATCCGCGAGATGGCAGCGAGAAAAGAATCTTATGAGAAAGTCGCAGGGGCTTTTGAGGAAGTGCAGATGAAAGGATACGGTGTCGTGAATCCGGTGTTAAAGGATATCGAGCTTGCGGAGCCGGAACTGATCCATCATGGAAACAAGTTTGGGGTAAAAATCAAGGCAGTCTCCCCATCCATTCATATGATCCGTGCCAATATTGAGACAGAGATTGCACCGATCGTGGGAAGTGAAGATCAGGCAAATGACCTGATCCGTTACATTAAAGAGGGACAGCAGAGCGAGGAGGGCGTCTGGAAAACCAACATTTTCGGCAAATCCATAGGGGAGCTTATGGAGGACGGAATCCGAAATAAAATCGCCATGATGGATGATGAATGCCAGCTGAAACTGCAGGATACCATGCAGAAAATCGTAAATGATAATAACGGTGGAATGGTTTGCATTATCCTGTGAAATTTGGTAAGATTTAAGAATCAAAAACAGTGTATCCCGTCGGGAAAATCATAGATTTTTCCGGCGCACACTGCAATTTATGACGATCGGATGTCCAAAGTGCGGGCATTCTGCTGCAGGATACAGGCAGTGATAAAAGTGGGGGATCGGTATGAATATTCGTTTTTATCATGCAAAAATATTATTGACGAAAGCAGATCACACCTTTGAGGTGGCGGAGGGGGAACTCTGGGTAAGAGGAGACCATATCTGTTATATCGGGGATGGCACAGATACTTCAGATGTCTGCAAAGAAGATGATATCATTATCTGGGACCGGGAGATCGATGCAAAGGGAAATCTTTTAATGCCGGGATTTAAGAATGCACACACGCATACACCGATGACATTTTTACGTTCTTTTGCAGATGATCTTCCACTGCAGGAATGGCTGCAGCAGAAAGTGTTCCCAAACGAGGCAAGGCTGAAAGGGGAGGATACTTACTGGCTTGCGATCCTCGGAATTATGGAGTACCTGACGAGTGGTATCACCTCAAATTTTGATATGTACATTATGCAGGACTATCATATCAATGCCTATGTGGATACGGGGTTTCGGACTGTTTTTACAAGTGGATTGAATAACTTTACCGACAGTCTGGAAGTGCTTGAGGAAAATTATTTAAGGATCAATGAACTGAGTGACCTCACTTCCTATGTGCCGGGCTTTCATGCAGAATACACCACATCACGCCCACTGCTTGAGGGGGTTGCCAAGATTGCGGACAAGTATCACGCACCGGTCTGGACGCACAATTCCGAGACAGAGCGCGAGGTTGCAGAGTGTAAGGCACGCTGGGGAATGACACCAATGCAGTTTACGGAAAGTCTGGGGTTGTATAAACATGGCGGCGGCGGTTATCACTGTGTCTGGCTGGAGGAGAAAGATATTGAGATATTGAAAAAACACCGCATGTCGGTAGTGACGAACCCCGGTTCGAACACAAAGCTTGCTTCCGGTATCTGCCCGGTCAAAAGACTGCTGGATGAGGGGATCAATCTTGCGATCGGTACGGATGGACCGGCGAGCAACAACTGTCTGGACATGTTCCGGGAGATGTTTCTTGTGACAGGACTGGCAAAGCTCAGGGAACGGGACGCTTCCTGCATGCCGGCGGAGGAGGTGCTTTATATGGCGACCGCCGGAGGCGCATATGCGATGGGACTGCCGGATTGTGACTGTCTTGCAGCCGGGAAAAAGGCAGACCTTGTCATGATCGATCTGCAGCAGCCGAATATGCAGCCGGAGAACAACCTTGTGAAAAATCTGGTTTACAGTGGCAGCAAGCAGAATGTAAAACTGACGATGGTAAACGGAAAAGTACTTTACGAGGATGGAACATTTCTCATCGGAACTGATCCGGCAGAAATATATACAAAAGCAAATGAGATAATTGGAAGGATGAAGGAATGCAGGTAATATTTATACATCACAGCTGCTTTTTAGTGGAAGTGGATGAGAAGGTTTTGATTTTTGACTGGTTTGCGGGAGACCGGGTGAACGGCTATACGTTCCGTGGACAGATCCCGGAGTATGAGCCGGATACCCCGGTTTATGTGTTTGCAAGCCACAAACACAGAGATCATTTTGACATGGATGTGCTCCACTGGGCAGAGCGTTACAGCAACATACATTATATTTTTTCAAAAGACTGCAGGATGTCACCTCATTTTCTGGAAAAACACGGGTTTGACCTGTCTGTCAGGGAACTGATCACATATGTCAGTCCGTGCGAAAAATATCAGGTGGATGATCTGGAGATCGAGACGCTTCGCTCCACGGATGCAGGCGTTGCCTTTTATGTGAAAACAAACGGAGCAAGTTTTTATCATGCCGGGGATCTCAATAACTGGAAATGGGATGGAGCAGGCGAACTGGTCAATGGCATTATGGAGACCAATTATAAGAACCAGATCAAAAAGCTGGCAAAGAAGGACATCAATCTGGCATTCGTGCCGTTTGATCCAAAACTTGGAATGTATCAGTCGCTTGGCATGGAATATTTTCTGGAACACACAAATGCAGAGTATGTGTTCCCGATGCATATGTGGCAGGATTATTCCGGGATACAGCCTTTTATCAGGAGACTGAGCAATCAGGCGATGGCGGACCGGATCGTCCCAATCGTCCATGAGAACCAAGTGTTTGAGATCCGGGAAGAATAAACCAGGACAGTTTTTTCGGGAAAAGACGGCGGCTTTTCAAAGAAAAGACGCTGGATACCTTGACGATAAACAAATAAGTGAGCTATAATATTTAAATTGTGAGCCGGCTTTCATTTTTGCAGTGCATAAGTGTCAGCCATAGCAGAAAGGCAGGTAGAAGAAATGGCATTTTTAGGATCATTTTTACAGTATGCAATTATTATGGTGATTTTGGCAGCGATCGCTCTGGCGGGATTTTTTGCAGGCAAAAAGCTGCGGGAAAACAAAGATGCAAAGGCAGCGGCGGAAGCTGATACGGCAGCAGAACACGAGGTTAAATAATTTGTAACTATATAGATAGTTTCTTGGAAAGAAACAGCTGGTAATTACAATTTTATTAAATAAAAAATGTACGGCAGAGATATGCCAGTACAAAAGATTTTGGAGGAACTTAGTCGTGAAGAAATTTTACGGTGAAAACGAATTACGAAGAATGTACCTTGAATTTTTCGAGAGCAAGGGACATCTTAAAATGAACAGCTTTTCATTGGTACCACACAATGATAACAGCTTATTACTGATCAATGCAGGTATGGCACCACTAAAGCCATATTTTACCGGACAGGAGATTCCACCTCGCAGAAGAGTGACGACCTGCCAGAAATGTATCCGTACCGGTGATATCGAGAACGTTGGTAAGACAGCAAGACATCTTACTTTCTTTGAGATGCTTGGTAACTTCTCTTTCGGAGATTATTTTAAGCATGAAGCGATCGCATGGTCCTGGGAATTTTTAACAAAGGTTCTCGGATTAGAGGAGGACAGACTGTATCCATCCATTTACGGTGAGGATGATGAAGCATTCAATATCTGGACAAAAGAAGTTGGAGTTCCGGCAGAGAGAATCACAAGATTTTACCGCGATCCGGAAACCGGAGAGTGTGATAACTTTTGGGAGCACGGTGCCGGTCCTTGCGGTCCATGTTCTGAGATTTACTATGACCGCGGAGAAAAATACGGCTGTGGCAAACCGGACTGTAAAGTAGGATGTGACTGTGACCGTTTCATGGAAGTATGGAACAACGTATTTACCCAGTTTGAGGGAGATGGAAAGGGTGGTTACACCGAACTTTCCCAGAAGAACATTGATACAGGTATGGGACTTGAGCGTCTTGCAGTTGTCATGCAGGATGTAGATTCCGTATTTGATATCGATACAATGAAAGCAATCCGTGACAGAGTATGTGAGCTGTCAGGTAAGAAATATGAAGTGGATGCAATGGATGATGTTTCGATCCGTCTGATCACAGACCATATCCGTTCCTCAACATTCATGGTCTCCGATGGTATTATGCCATCTAACGAAGGACGTGGCTACGTACTCCGCCGTATCATCCGCCGTGCTGCACGTCATGGAAGAATGCTTGGAATCGATGGCATTTTCATGGCAGAGCTTGCAAAGACTGTAATCAGTGAAAGCAAAGACGGATATCCTGAATTAGAAGAAAAGAAAGATTTTATCTTAAAAGTACTTGCACAGGAAGAAGAGAAGTTTGCAAAGACGATCGATCAGGGTCTTGCAATCTTAGAGGACATGGAAAAAGAGATGATCGCATCCGGTTCCAAAGTATTATCCGGAGACAATGCGTTCAAGCTTTATGATACTTATGGATTCCCGATGGATCTGACTTCCGAGATCTTAGAAGAAAAAGGCTTCACGATTGACGAAGACGGCTTCAAAAAGGCTATGGAAGTACAGCGTACAACAGCAAGAAAGAATCGTAAGACAACAAACTACATGGGAGCAGATGCGACTGTTTATGATGAGATCGATCCTTCCGTCACAACAGAGTTTGTCGGATATGATAAATTAGAGACAGCATCTACGGTGACAGTGCTTACTTCTGAGACTGAGATCGTAGAGGCATTATCCGATGGTGAGATTGGAACGATCATTGTAGAGGAGACACCATTCTATGCTACCATGGGTGGACAGCAGGGAGATAAAGGTGTGATCTACACTGCTGACGGTACTTTCAAAGTGGAAGATACGATCAAGTTATTAGGTGGAAAAGTTGGACATGTCGGCAAAATGACAAGCGGCATGATCAAGTCCGGTGATAAAGTTACGTTATCTGTTGACGCAGATCTTCGTGGCAAGATATGTAAGAATCATTCTGCAACACACTTATTACAGAAAGCACTCCGTGAAGTATTAGGTACTCACGTAGAACAGGCTGGTTCTTATCAGGATGCAGAGAGAACACGTTTTGACTTCAGCCATTTCCAGGCTATGACAGCAGAGGAGATCGCAAAAGTTGAGAAGATCGTAAATGACGAGATTGCTGCAGACCTTGAGGTGCGTACGGATGTCATGACCGTAGAAGAAGCCAAAAAGACAGGTGCTATGGCGTTATTCGGTGAGAAATACGGTGAGAAGGTACGTGTCGTATCCATGGGAGAATTCTCCAAGGAGTTCTGTGGTGGTACACATGTAAAACACACAGGCGAGATCACTGCATTCAAGATCATTTCTGAGAGCGGTGTCGCTGCCGGTGTACGTCGTATCGAGGCGTTGACAGGTGATAATGTATTTGCATATTATAAGAATATCGAAGCTGAATTAGAGAGAGCTGCAAAAGCTGCAAAGACAACTCCGGCTGCATTGGTTGAGAAGATCGAGCATATGATGGCTGAAATCAAGGCGTTGAATGCAGAGAATGAGTCCTTAAAGAGCAAAGCTGCCAAAGAGGCGCTTGGCGATGTTATGGATCAGGTTGTAGAAGTAAAAGGTGTAAAACTTCTTGCAACAAGTGTTGCAGGGGTTGACATGAACGGCTTGAGAGACCTTGGTGACCAGCTCAAAGGAAAACTCGGCGAGGGCGTTGTAGTGCTTGCTTCTGAGGCAGACGGCAAAGTAAATCTTGTCGCTATGGCAACAGAGGAGGCAATGAAGAAAGGCGCTCATGCAGGAAACCTCATCAAAGCGATCGCAGGAAAAGTTGGCGGTGGCGGTGGCGGACGTCCAAACATGGCACAGGCCGGCGGTAAGAATCCGGCTGGAATCCCGGATGCGGTAGCCGAGGCTAAGACAGCACTGGAAACTCAGATTAAATAATAATTTGATGAAAAAAATAAAATTGTCTGAATTTTTCTAAATATAAGAAAAACTATTGACGTGAACATTTTTTATGCTATAATAACTTATAGTGCAATGAAATTTACCCAAACAGTTGAATATGCACAATACGCAACTGGAGGGAGGTTAGGTGTGAGATAATGTCTAGTGTAATAGTAAAAGAGAACGAGACTTTAGATAGCGCTTTACGTAGATTTAAGAGAAACTGTGCTAAAGCAGGTATCCAGCAGGAGATTCGTAAAAGAGAACATTACGAGAAACCAAGCGTAAGACGTAAGAAAAAATCTGAAGCAGCAAGAAAAAGAAAATACAATTAATGTATGTAAAAGAAGCTATCGTGTATGCGGTAGCTTCTTTTTTTGGAAATTTTAAGTCAGTTGGTCAGGATCAGTTTTTTATTGGATTGTTTTACCTGAAGTTTACAATTAGAAAACAAAAAAAATACAATTAATATCATAAATATCTTGACACTGAAATATGTGTATGATAGACTTCTTTTCGTGTGAAAAATAAAAATCGTTTTTTCATGCAAATGTATGACCACTCAGATTACTGAGGCAGCCTAACGGACAGGCGGGTCGGTTGCCGGTGTGGTGAGGAGACCACGTTATTGATTGAGTCAGATGCTCAAATTTTATAAGTTGATTACTTTATAATCAGTGTGTAAGCACATCATCTTGTGAAACGGTCAATAAGAGTGACATATATTTGCAGTTGCGATGCAGACATAGGCAGAAAGCAGAAAGCGGCAGGCAACGGATTCTTTGAAAAACGATATTTGGGATCGCATCGAGAGTAAAAAGGATTCCAATATGGAGAACGAAGGTCAACAGAGATGATTGCGCAGGCAGTTGTCTCTTTTTTATGTGATCGAAAACATCATTTCTATTACATAAAATGTGAAAATAATTATCTTAAAAATGATAAATTGCAATGGAGAAAGTTATGAACAGAGAAAATCAGAAAAGAGCTCCCATTTATGAAGCACTGGAAAAATTCAGGAAACAGCGTGTCGTACCATTCGATGTGCCGGGGCATAAGAGGGGCCGGGGCAATCCTGAATTAGTGGAATTATTAGGGGAAAAATGTGTAGGGATCGATGTGAATTCCATGAAGCCACTCGATAACCTCTGTCATCCGGTATCGGTTATAAGAGATGCGGAGGAACTTGCAGCAGATGCATTTCATGCAGAACATGCATTTCTGATGGTGGGAGGAACTACTTCTGCGGTGCAGAGCATGATTTTGTCAGTCTGTAAGAGAGGGGATAAAATTATCCTTCCGCGAAATGTACATAAAAGTGCCATCAATGCACTGGTGCTTTGCGGAGCAATTCCGGTTTATGTGAATCCGGAAGTGAATCCAAAACTCGGAATTTCTCTTGGAATGGAAGTGCCGTGCGTGGAGCAGGCGATCAAAGAGAACCCGGATGCAGTTGCAGTGCTTGTGAACAATCCGACTTATTATGGTATCTGTTCGGATATCCGTTCTATCGTAAAGCTTGCACATGCGCATGGCATGAAAGTGCTCGCAGACGAGGCACATGGAACACACTTGTATTTTGGAAAAAATCTTCCGGTTTCAGGCATGGAAGCCGGTGCTGATCTGGCAGCAATTTCCATGCATAAGTCCGGTGGAAGCCTGACGCAGAGTTCCATTCTGCTTGTAAACAAAGGTGTCAATGCAGATTATGTCAGACAGATCATCAATCTCACACAGACTACAAGCGCATCGTATCTTCTTCTGTCAAGCCTTGATATTTCAAGAAGAAACCTTGCGTTAAGAGGTGAGGAATCCTTTGCCAAAGTGTCAGAGATGGCAGAGTATGCGAGAAATGAGATCAACAATATCGGTGGATATTACGCTTATGGGAAGGATCTGATCAACGGAACCAGCATCTACGACTATGATGTGACAAAGCTTTCTATTTACACGCTTGGCATCGGGCTGGCAGGGATTGAAGTGTATGACCTTCTCCGCGATGAATATGATATTCAGATCGAATTTGGGGATATCTGTAATATTTTAGCCTATATTTCCATTGGAGACCGGACACAGGATATTGAGCGTCTGGTGGGGGCGCTGGCAGATATCGCAAGACTGTATAAAAAAGACAGGGCAGGACTTTTATCCGGTGAATATATAGCACCGAAAGTCATCCGTTCACCACAGGAAGCTTTCTATGCGGAAAAGAAATCCCTTCCGATCCGTGAGACAAACGGCTGTATTTCCGGTGAATTTGTCATGTGCTATCCGCCGGGAATCCCAATCTTGGCACCGGGTGAGATGATCACAGATGAAATCATCGAATATATCATTTATGCGAAAGAAAAAGGCTGCTCCATGCAGGGAACGGAAGATCCGGCAGTGGAACATCTGATGGTGCTGGTGTAAGAGATGAGTGATCCCGGAGAAAACGGTGGAAACCGGGACAGGGAAGGAGAAGCAGAAAAATGGAAATGTGGTTTTCGGAGCTTCACACATCGAATGTAAAGCTCTCAATGAGAATTGAAAAACAATTATTCAGCGGTAACAGTGACTGCCAGAGGATCGATGTTCTGGAATCGGTAGAATTTGGTAAGTTTCTGGCGTTGGATGGAGATATCCTTTTTTCGGAAAAGGATGAATTTATTTATGACGAGATGGTAACGCATGTGCCGATGGCAGTACATCCGGACGTGCGTCATGTGCTGATCATCGGTGGCGGTGATGGCGGCGTTGCAAAAGAACTGACACAGTATGATTCCATAGAAAAGATTGATGTTGTGGAACCGGATGAGATGTTAGTGGAAGTCTGCCGGGAGCATTTCCCGGAGCTTGCCTGTGGTCTGGATGATCCGCGTGTGAATGTGTATTATCAGGATGGACTTCGTTTCCTGAGAAACAAAACAGAGGAGTATGATCTGATCATCAATGACGCAACCGATCCATTCGGACATACAGAGGGACTTTTTACCAAGGAATTTTACGGAAGCTGCTATAAGGCGTTAAAAGAGGACGGAATCATGGTTTATCAGCATGGAAGTCCATTTTATGATGAGGATAAGGAAGAGTGCATGAAGATGCACCGCAAGGCATTCCGGGCATTTCCGGTAAGCCGTGTCTATCAGGCACATATTCCGACCTGTTCGTCCGGCTACTGGCTTTTTGGATTTGCTTCCAAAAAATATCACCCACTTAACAATCTGCGTGTGAAAGAGTGGAAAAAATTACATATCAAAACAAGATATTACACAACGAATCTTCACCGGGGAGCCTTCATGCTTCCGAAATATTTAGAAGACATGCTGGAGGACGAGGAAGACCGGTAGCGAGAGCGTGTTTTCGAAAATTTTGTTAATTTTGAACAATTTAAAGAAGATTATGAAGAGTTTCGCAAACGCCTATAAAAAACAATAACATGAAAAAGGAGAAATAAAAATGAGCAGAGTAATGATTATCGGATGTGGAGGCGTAGCTTCCGTAGCAATTGCAAAATGTTGCCAGAACAGTGATGTTTTCACTGAGATTATGATCGCAAGCAGGACAAAGTCCAAATGTGATGCAATGAAAGAAAAATTACAGCCAACAACAAAAACAGTCATCACAACCGCACAGGTAGATGCTGACAACACAGAGGAACTGATCGCACTGATCAACGAATACAAGCCGGATGCAGTGTTAAATGTGGCACTTCCATATCAGGATCTGACGATCATGGATGCCTGCCTTGCAACAGGAGTGGATTACATTGACACCGCCAATTATGAAGCAGAGAATACAGATGATCCAGAATGGAGAAAAATCTACGAAGAGCGCTGCAAGAAAGAGGGATTTACAGCATACTTTGATTATTCCTGGCAGTGGGCTTACAAGAAAAAGTTTGAAGATGCAGGCATTACAGCAATCCTTGGAAGCGGATTTGATCCGGGTGTGACAAGTGTTTATTCCGCATATGCATTAAAACATTATTTCGATGAGATCCACTACATTGATATTTTAGACTGCAATGGCGGAGACCATGGCTATCCATTTGCAACGAACTTTAATCCGGAGATCAACTTACGAGAAGTATCTGCAATGGGTTCTTACTGGGAAGATGGTCACTGGGTAGAAGTAGAGCCAATGTCTATTAAGCGTGAATATGATTTCCCTGAAGTCGGAGAAAAAGATATGTACCTGCTTCATCATGAAGAAATCGAATCACTTGCAAAGAATATTCCGGGAATCAAGAGAATCCGTTTCTTCATGACATTCGGACAGAGCTATTTAACACATATGAAATGTCTGGAAAACGTTGGAATGCTTTCTACAACACCGATCAACTTTGAAGGAAAAGAGATCGTTCCGATCCAGTTCTTAAAAGCATTATTGCCTGATCCTGCAAGCCTTGGACCAAGAACGGTAGGAAAAACAAACATTGGATGTATTTTCAAAGGTGTAAAAGACGGAAAAGAAAAGACCATCTACATTTACAATGTATGCGATCATCAGGAGTGCTACAAAGAGGTTGGTTCTCAGGCAATCTCCTACACAACAGGAGTTCCGGCTATGATTGGAACGATGATGGTAGTAGAGGGACTTTGGAAAAAACCGGGAGTATTCAATGTAGAGGAGTTTGATCCGGATCCATATATGGAAGCACTGAATAAATGGGGACTTCCTTGGGTAGTCTGCGAGAATCCGCAGGAAGTTGAGTAAGAACCTGCTTCAAGAAGAAGGAAAAATGTCCTTCTCATATGAAATGACAGAAAGAGGAATGAACAGTTAGAATGAGAATTGAAGAATTAAAAACACCGTGCTATGTCATAGATGAAAAACAGTTGAAAAAAAATCTTTCCATTCTCCAGAAAGTGGAAAAGGATACAGGATGTAAAATCCTTCTTGCACAGAAAGCCTTTTCCTGCTTTTACGAATACCCACTGATCGGTCAGTATCTCAGCGGAACAACGGCAAGCGGACTTTTTGAAGCACGTCTTGGAAAAGAGGAAATGGGAAAAGAAAACCATGTATTTGCTCCGGCATATAAAGAAGAGGATGTGAAGGAACTGGTAAAAATCTGCGATCATATGGTTTTTAATTCTTTTTCCCAGCTGGAAAAATACAAAAATCTCTGTAAAGAGACCAGCGTGGGAATCCGTATTAACCCGGAGTGTTCCACACAGGGGGATCATGCGATCTATGATCCATGTGCAAAGGGCTCGCGTCTCGGTGTGACAATTGCGCATTTTAAAGAGCAGTTTACGGATGAGATGTATGATTATGTGGATGGACTGCATTTTCACACGCTCTGTGAGCAGAATGCGGATGATCTTGCAAAAACCTTAGAGGCGGTAGAAGAAAAATTCGGCAGTTATCTTTACAAAATGAAATGGTTGAATTTTGGCGGCGGACATCATATTACAAGAGCAGATTATGACATCGGACTGTTAGAAAAATGTATTCTGCACATGAAGGAAAAATATGATCTTGACATTTATCTGGAACCTGGCGAAGCAGTTGCATTGAATGCCGGATATCTTGCCACAACCGTTATGGATGTGGTAGATAACGATATACAGACGTTGATTCTGGACGCATCCGCAGCATGTCATATGCCGGATGTGCTGGAAATGCCATACCGTCCGCCACTTCGCAGTTCGGGAATGCCGGAGGAAAAGAAATATACTTACCGGTTATCTTCGTATACCTGTCTGGCGGGAGACATCATCGGGGATTATTCTTTTGATGAAGAGAAAAAAGTGGATGACAGACTGTATTTTGAAGATATGGCAATTTACTCCATGGTGAAAAACAATACATTTAACGGAATCCCACTGCCGGATATTGCAGTGATGGACGAGAGTGGTGAATGTAAAGTGATCCGCAGCTTTTCTTATGATGATTTTAAAGGAAGGCTGTCATGAGTATGAAGATAGAAAACAGAACTCCTCATCAGGATGGATTTTATATGCCGGGGGAATTTGAACCGCAGGATGGTGTGATCTTAATTTGGCCGAAACGTCCGGGTTCGTGGCCATATGAGGCAAAAGAAGCCGGAAAAGTATTTGCAGAGATTGCCAACAAGCTGGCAGAGACAGAAAAAGTATATATGCTGACAGAGCCGGAAACGGAAGCAGCGGCAAGAGAGCTGCTGTGTGAGAATGTAGAAATTTTAACAATTCCGACAGACGATGCATGGGCAAGGGATGTCGGACCAACCTTTGTGACGGATGGAAAAGAAGTCCGTGGAATCAACTGGAGCTTTAATGCCTGGGGCGGAACCTATGATGGCCTTTATCAGGACTGGCAAAAGGATGATAAGGTTGCAGAAGAATTTTGTAAACAGACCGGTTATGATTATTATGATGCGGCTCCTTTTGTGCTGGAAGGAGGTTCCATCCATTCAGACGGACAGGGAACGGTGATCGCAACGGAAGCCTGTCTGCTCAGTAAGGGAAGAAATCCGGAACTTACGAAAGAGCAGATCGAAGCAAAATTGCAGGAATATCTCGGTGCAGAGAAGATCATCTGGCTTCCAAACGGAATCTATCAGGATGAAACAAATGAACATGTAGACAATGTCTGTGCATTTATAAAACCAGGTGAGGTTGTTCTTGCATGGACAGATGACGAGAGTGATCCGCAGTACGCACTTTCAGCAGAAAATCTTAAGGTTCTTGAACAGGAGACAGACGCCAAAGGAAGGAAGTTTTGTGTGCATAAAATGCCAATCCCGAAGAAACCTGTCTGTATTACGGAAAAAGAGCTGGCAGGTTACGTGTTTGAAGAGGGCGAGGATACAAGAGAAGCCGGAGAACGGTTAGCGGCAAGCTATGTGAATTTTTATATTGGAAATAAAGTTGTCCTTGTGCCGCAGTTTGGAGACGAGCATGATGTTCTGGCAACAGATTTATTGCAGAAGCTGTTCCCGGAGCGTGAGATCGTGCCAGTCTTTGCAAGGGAGATCATCATTGGCGGTGGCAATATCCACTGCATCACACAGCAGATACCGGTACGCAGATGACGGATAGCAGGAAATCATATAAAGTATCGTTGCAAGACAGATGGAAAGATAAAAATGCCGGATTTCAGAATAAACAGGAATAGAACGAAAAAGCATGGAAAATATTAAGAAGCGGGAGACAGCATATTATGAGCAGAAAACGTAACGTCACAGTAGCCGCAGTTCAGATGAAATGCAGCACAAATGTGGAAGAAAATATCGCAAAGGCAGATACACTTGTCCGGGAAGCGGCAGAAAAAGGAGCACAGATCATCCTTTTGCCGGAACTTTTTGAAAGACAGTATTTTTGTCAGGAACGCAGATATGAATACTATGAATTTGCAAAAGAAGTGAATGAAAATGATGCGGTAAAACATTTTTCTGCACTGGCAAAGGAATTGTCTGTTGTCATCCCGGTCAGCTTTTATGAAAAAGATGTGAACCGTCTGTTCAATACTGTTGCAGTGATCGATGCAGACGGAAGCAATCTGGGCATATACCGCAAGACACATATCCCGGACGATCATTATTATCAGGAAAAATTTTACTTTGTTCCGGGAGATACCGGATTTCAAGTGTTTGATACAGCGTACGGAAAAATAGGAGTCGGCATCTGCTGGGATCAGTGGTTCCCGGAGACAGCAAGAGCCATGGCGGTCAAAGGAGCAGAGCTGCTCTTTTACCCGACAGCGATCGGCAGTGAACCGATCTTAGAGTGTGACAGCATGCCGCACTGGAGAAGGGTGATGCAGGGACATGCAGCAGCAAACCTCATGCCGGTGATCGCAGCAAACCGTATCGGAACAGAAGAAGTAGTTCCATGTGAGGAAAACGGCGGACAGAGGTCAGCACTCACATTCTATGGATCTTCTTTTATCACAGATCAGACCGGAGAACTTGTGGCAGAGGCAGACCGCAAGACGGAACAGGTGATCCTTGCAACGTTCGACTTAAATGAAATGCAGGAGAACCGCCTTTCATGGGGAATCTTCCGGGACAGAAGACCGGAGTGCTACGGGGATATCTGTAAATAAAAAAGGACGCATGAAAAATAATATGTACCCTCTTTACTGGACAAACCAGTAAGGAGGGTACATATTATTTTTCATGCGTCCTTTTGCTTATTGCGGATACAAGAGTGGTTATACTCCATAAAAAAGTGCCTTTTGCATCTTTTAGTAGCCAAGTTCCTCTCCAATTAAAATAACTTTAATCCTTCCCTGAATGCCACTTCTTCTAGTAATAACGACCTGATTGCAGATGCAGTCAGGAGAGAGGCAGTCGGCACAGACTCCTGTGGCAGCACATGGAGTCTGCTTATTCAGACGTACACAGTTCATAGGGGTTGCGGTTAAATGGACACGGTCAATGGCTTCTGCAACGTCCTTTGCAACCTTGTTCATTCCGGCAAGAATAATGACATTTTCAGGACCGTAGATCAAAGCAGCGACCCGGTTTCCATTACCATCGATATTGACTAATTCTCCATCAATTGTCATGGCGTTGGTGCTCATGAAATAGTAGTCAGCCATCAGTGCGTCGTGGAATATTTTTCTGGAATCTTCCGGCGTCTTACAGACTGCCCGGTCTAAAAACTGAATATCGGCTGAACGCAGTGCATCCATCATGCCGGTTTCCTCTAAGGTCATGGAGCCGCCGTGAGCCACGATTGCACCGGATGGCAGGAAAGAAAGTGCTTTCTCTACGGCTTCTTTTGCAGTCGGGCAGTAGTAAGCCTCCATTCTTCTTTTTTCAAAATTTTTGATCATGGTATTGGCGAGTGTTTCGTAATATTTTGCTTTTGGTGTCATACAATACTTCTCCTCTTATTTACCTTTTTGACTTTTATTATAAGCGGATTTTTTCGTTATGCAAGCGCTATTAAAATAATTGAAAGCGATCAGATTTTCTTCTATTAACAATTCTGAAACAAAACTCAAACAAATTCAAAATAATATATGTTATGATGTAATCAATGGACAATGATAGAAACCAGAAAGGAACAGAAAAATGATACACATTCTTGTAGTGGATGATGATAAAAATTTAAACCAGACAGTGTGCACCTATTTAAATGACTGTGGATTTGAGGCAAAAGGCGTTTTGAGTGCGAATGAAGCATATGACGAGATGTACAATCATCTTTATGAGCTGATCATTTCCGACATTATGATGCCGGAGATCGATGGATTTGAATTTGCAGAGACAGTGCGGCAGGTCAATAAACAGATCCCGATCCTTTTCATGTCGGCTAAGGACGATCTTCCTTCCAAACGGAAAGGATTTTTAGTTGGAATCGATGATTATATGGTAAAACCGGTGGAGTTAGCAGAACTTGAGATGCGCGTGAGGGCACTGCTCCGGAGAACGAATATCGAGATGGAGCGCAGGCTTATTGTCGGAAATCTGGAGATGGATGCGGACGGCATGACTGCAACGATAGATGGGGAGGAAATACCGGTCACAACACGCGAATTCAATATTTTATATAAACTGTTGTCTTACCCGAAAAAAACATTTACAAGGGCACAGCTTATGGATGAGTTCTGGGGGCTCGATTCGGGAACGAGCCTGCGCGCTGTGGATGTCTATGTGACAAAGCTCCGTGACAAGTTTTCCACCTGCGATGGATTTGAGATCAAAACTGTGCGCGGACTTGGATACAAAGCGGTATTGCTATAGAAAGGGACTGCCTGAAACCATGAACAAATTGAATCATACCAACACAATCAAAAATGACCGTTTTCCATCTTCCCTGTTTTTGGTGTATTTTCTCGTATTGCTGTTAATGTCCGGCATTCATACAGGAATTATCGTAGGTATGAATGCACTGGGGTGGAATAAAATCATACAGGTGATTTTACCGCTTGGCTACTGGACTGTTGTGGCAGTCGGATTGACACTTTTTACGAAAAATGTGATCCGGAAAAGCTACGAAAAGCCGATGCATGACCTGGCTGATGCAACTAAAAAAGTGGCAGAGGGCGATTTTTCAGTGTATGTTCCAACACTTCACACCGCTGACCGGCTGGATTATCTGGATGTCATGATCATTGATTTTAATAAAATGGTGGAGGAACTCGGCAGCATTGAGACGTTGAAAACAGACTTTTTCTCCAATGTTTCCCATGAGATCAAGACGCCGCTTGCAATTATCCAGAACAATGCGGAGCTGCTCTGTATGGAAAAGAAGCCGGAGAAACAAAAAGAATATGCCGAAGTGATCTTTCAGACTACAAAGCGTCTGTCGGAGCTTATCAGTAATATTTTAAAACTGAACAAGCTTGAAAAACAGGCGATCACGCCGGTAGCAGAAGAGTACGATCTGTGTGGACAGCTTGCGGAATGTGCCGTGAATTATGAGCCGGTGTGGGAGAAAAAAGATATTGGATTTGATGCAGATATGGAAGATTCCGTAAAGATCACGGCAGACGCTGCGTTGATGGAGTTAGTCTGGAATAACCTTTTTTCCAATGCAGTGAAGTTTACAGAACCGGGAGGAACGATAAAGCTGACCGAGCAGTCGGATGATTCTGAGATCCGTGTGTCGGTGGAGGATAATGGCTGCGGAATGACGGAAGAGACAAGGAAACATATTTTTGAAAAATTTTATCAGGGGGATACATCCCACGCAATGGCTGGAAATGGACTTGGACTGGCACTTTCCCTGCGTGTTTTGCAGTTAAATGATTATAAAATCGAAGTGGAAAGCGAACCGGGACGCGGCAGTAAGTTTACGGTGATCATTCCGAAAAGGTAGAATATTGGATAACAGACAGAAAGCGAATTTCTGGGAAAGTGTAGAAAAATGAGTGAGTTTGAGAGTTTTGATTATACGAAAGTGACGGTCGCCGAGAATCAGATGTCACAGTATATGGATGGCTACGAGCATTTTGGATGGAAGGTGGATTCCAATGTACCCATAGAAAAAGGAATGGGAAAAGTAACAATCCATTTAAAGCGGAGCAGGGCAGTTTTAAATAAAATGGAACTGACACGGTTACAGAGACATTTTGAGGCGTGCATGAGTGAGATTGCGGCGCTTGAAAATTCTACAGAATCTTTTGCAATGATCGCGGCACTGATTAGTGGGATTTCAGGCTGTGCGTTTATGGCGGGTTCGGTATTCGCTGTGACGGCTGCAAAACCGATCATCTGGCTGATGATTTTGCTTGCAATTCCGGGATTTTTTCTGTGGGGAATCGCATATCCTCTTTATAAAAATGTGAAAAAGCGGAGAGAAGAGAAAGTGAGGCCTCTCATTGAGGCAAAGCGTAGTGAGGCAGAAAAGGTGTGTGAGAAGGGGCATGCACTGTTATAGCAGGTAAGAGTAAAAATGATTTTAGTTTAACAATTCTGCAACAAAAAACAAGCAATACAGAAACACAATCCATTTATGATGACTGCATCAAATGAAACAGAGAAAAAGAAAGGAAGAGAAAAATGAAAAACACATTACAGAAAATGAAGCAGCTTATTATAAGTATGGTAGAAAAAGAAGGTTTGAATGTATGCAGAATACATCCAAGTGGAGTTTTAGGACCGCAGGATTATGCGTATCAGTGGAGAGATTGAACTTTTATAGAATGAAGCAATACAAGAATTGTATAAATGCAAATAAAATGATGGTGGCTATTGAAGAACAGTGTAAGGAAAGGGATAAGGATTGCAAATGAAAATGAAGGCAGTCCGATTGAGAAGCCAGAGGAAATCATTGTATTTGATAATTTACAGAGAGCAGGAAGTACTCCGACCATTGTGAATGATATCATCAAATATGAGGCGAGAGAGCTTACAAAGGAAGAAAGGTATAGAGATAGTCGGAAGCAAAGTCTGCTGGATAATCCACGGATGTTATATTTCTATGAAAGCAGTGGTAAATATTATCATGATAGAGATTGTCTTGAAGTAAAGCAGATAGCATCTGAGCGGTTCGCAGCATCAGAAGATGAATGAACTGACATCTGAGAAAATCTATGGTATTGTGTTTGTTGAAGAGGTGTAAATCTTTTAGAGACCGGAGAAATTCTGGTCTCTTTATTTCGATTACCACTGTCAAATAAAGCCAAAATGGTTTATACTTTTTATCAAGTGAAAGAAGAAAGCATTAAAAGTAGATTTGATGGCAAAATTATAAAAGGAATGATGGATATACTATCAGGGTGACAAAAGAAGAATTTTATGCAGGTGGCAATAGTGATCCACGAAATCCGAATATCTTAAAAATGTTTGGTTTTGTAAATGTTGGTGAGCGTGCCGGAAGTGGTGTCGATAAGATTATGACTGCATGGGCAGAACAAAACTGGAAAAAACCGGAATTTGATTTCTCAGAGCGCAGTGACAGGGTAACATTAAAGCTCGAAGTTGGACAAGTGGTATATATTCCGGGAGCTGCTGATATCAGAAATGAAAATACAAATCAGGAAAAAGCAACTGCTGTGTCAAAAGAAGATAAAATAATTGAGTATATCAGGCAGAATGGAAGTATTTCTTCTCAAAAAGCCGCTGATATAGGGGGTTATAAGTCAAAGACAGGAGCTAGAAAATTGCTTGATAAGATGATAGAAAAAGGATTGATTACGAAGATTGGAAATGGACCGGCAACTAAATATGTGATTTAGTGGTCACATTGCTACTTATCGAACACTTTATTGAACACTATCGGACACTTTTGCGGGCTATCGGATACAAAGTGTTCGATAAGTGACCATTTATCGGACACTTATTAGCATAGGCTGAATAAAAATATTTGTGCAGAGACTAACCGCACAAATGGATTAGAAGGTGAAATATGGATTTACAGAACATACAGAATCAATTAAATACAGAATTTGCCAAGTCAGAGACAAGAATCATATTCTGGTTTGATGATAAAGATATTGATTACATAAATGAAAAAGTGTTGGACACAATCAACAACATGCTGCAGGGAGTGCATCCGAAAGTGGCATAAAATGTATCCAGAAAAGGAACTAAGTCAGGTGCAGCAGGATTATCTTGTAGATGTAATTATGACATGGATTCAAAAAGAAATGGAGAGAGGTTAGTGCAGATATTTGTAGATGCAGATGCGTGTCCGGTAGTGGGCATTGTAGAAGAAATTGCAGAGAAATATAATATTCCAACCACCTTGCTGTGTGATACGAATCATATTTTGTATTCTGATTACAGCGAGGTGATTGTGGTAGGTGCAGGAGCAGATGCAGTAGATTATAAGCTGATAAGCATTTGTCATAAAGGGGATGTAGTAGTAACGCAGGATTATGGCGTTGCTGCGATGGCTCTTGGAAAAGGTGCATATGCTATTCACCAATCCGGTAAGTGGTATACGAATGAGAACATAGATCAGATGCTTATGGAGCGACATCTTAACAAGAAGGCAAGGCGCAGTTCTCATAAGAATCATATTAGGGGACCGAGAAAGCGTACAGAAGAAGATGATGTACGCTTTGCACAGTCCTTTGAAAAACTTATACTGATGGCAAAGTCAAAAGAAGGTGCTCAAAGTGGGACTATTTAAGAAAAAGATAGTTACAAAGACGTATGATAAAGAAAATAAGAAACCAGTTATCAAGGCGAGCATATGTAATGGCGAGCAGGTTGCAGGCTTTAAGGACATTCATACAGGTAAGATAGAAGAGGTTATGCTGATTAAGAACCAGGCAGACCTTGATGCATTCAAGAAAATGTATGGAATAAATGGAGAGATAGAGAAGGAATACTGATATGAATATACAGATATTTGGAACAAAGAAATGCAATGATACTAAGAAGGCGGAGCGTTTTTTCAAGGAGCGGGGCATAAAGTATCAGTTCATTGATATGAAAGAAAAAGGTATGAGCAAAGGAGAATTTAATTCAGTAGCTCAGGCAAATGGTGGATTAGAAAATATGGTTAACTGGGATGGCAAGGACAAGGATTTACTTGCTCTTATTAAGTATATCGCAGATGAAGATAAGCTCGAAAAGGTGCTTGAGAATCCACTGGTAATTAAAACACCAGTAGTAAGAAGCGGAAAGCAATCAACACTTGGTTATCAGCCAGATATCTGGAAAGGATGGAACTTGCGGGAATGATACGAATCGTATCACGTATGTGAAAGAGCGTTTCTACCCAGTATACCTATCGGATAAAACAGCTCGACAGTGACTATTTTTCAGAAGATTATTATTAAGGAGGCGTATGCGATGAAGCTGTTGATTAAACAACGTGTTTTTTCGTGGTCAGACACTTACGATGTCTATGATGAGAATGGCAATCCAAAATATTTTGTCAAAAATGAGATCTTTGCCTTGCTTCACAGAATCCATGTCAGTGATATGCAGGGCAACGAGATTGGAATAATAAAACAGAATTTTATATTGTTCATACCGCACTTTGAGGTGGAAATAGGCGGAAAACCATATGGCGAGATTGAGAAGCAGTTCACTTTTTTCAAACCAAAGTATGATCTCAATTACAATGGATGGCGCTGTGAAGGTGATTTTATGGCGTGGAATTATGATGTGTATTCGGGTTGCAGTGCGGTTGTACACATATCCAAGAAGCTTTTCTGCTGGGGCGATACCTATGTGATCGATATTTTAAATCCGGCGGATGAAATCATGGCGTTGATGCTTGTCATTGCAATTGATGCAGCAAACTGTTCACAGAATAATTAACAAATTGATTGGTATGAGACATATCATTTTGTTATATCAGATAATGGAAGCGGAATGTTGGAAGAAAAAGGAATCAACTGAATCAGGGGATAGATTTTATCGGCAGTTATCTGGAGAACGGAGAGAATGTACGTAAAAATCACTCTTTTGAAAAATTGGGCATGTATAAGATTGATATTGCAAATATTTATCTTGGTATACTGCTTCATTATCTTCTGGTATTAGCAGCTGTTCTGATATTTGGGTATGCATTTAACTGGGTTAATCAGCTTCCTGTCTATGTTTTGGCTGGAATGTGTGGTGTTGTTTTAATCCTGTGCTGCTATTTGGATATTAGTAGAGTTAAGGCTGATATTGATGAAATTAATGGATTGTGTGAAAATAGATTGTAATTTGTAAGGAACGGAATGGATATATCCTCTGGGTGCTCCGAGCACCAGACGGGTACCGAAAGGTGATTTACAGAGATGCAAACAGGCCTGACGAAGTATCGCTCAGATTAGATTAAATAATCTAGTCTGAGCGATTTTTTCGTTCAGGGAAAAGGAGAAAATGTCATTTTTTCAGGAAAAGCGTTCTACAATATTATTAATTTCCAACGCATTTTCTTTGTTATGATTTACGATAACGGACATTTCCTGTGTCGTTTCTTCTGTTTGTCTTGCCTTTTCTAAGATATCCTGACTGCTGATATGGTCGGAATCAGGAACATCTGAAATAGCATGGATCTGGTTTTGAATATTTTGTACTGTGTTGACAAAGGTTTCAGACTCTTCTGCAATTTCGGATATAATAGCCTGAATTTCCTGAATGGATTGGTAGTAATCATGGGTTTCCTGAACCAATTCTGTAAACTGTGTTTGGACGTCATTTTGCAGGAAGAAAATAATCTGATCGAAACAAGTTTTGACATGTGATATATTGTTTTTAGTTTCATTACAGATAGCCTGAATATCTGTGGCTGTTTTGGATGAATTAGATGCGAGGTTACCGATTTCGCCTGCAACTACAGCAAATCCTTTTCCAGCCTCTCCAACTCTTGCAGCTTCAATAGAAGCATTTAAGGACAGAAGGTTTGTCTGGCTTGTAATGTCTAAAATTTGAGATGCCATTTCATCAATTCGCATTAATGATTGTAATTCTTCCATTGCATTTTCGATAGCTTTTTGATTTTCTGCAATCTGGGTATTTGTATTTACCATGGAATTATTAGCTAAGGTCTGCATTTTTTCCACTTTTTGAAGTAACTCGCTGCTGTGGACATTACCCTGACGGATACGTTCTTCGATATCAGAAACAACCATTGTCATTTCGGAAATCTGCTGTCCTACATCGTTTACAGTAGCGTTAATATCTTCTGAATGTTTTGCAAATGTCTGCGTGGATTTTGAGTTGTCTGCCACACAACTAAGCAGTGTTTCTGAAGAACGTTGCATTGCGGTCGCAGAGCTGCTAAGTGATGTTGAACAGTCAGATAAAGTGGCAATGATGCCACTGAGTGCATCATATAAAGAATTCATTGCAGTTGCAATTTTTCCAATTTCACTCTTGGTATTAATCCAAGGCGTAAGACGTTTGCTCTTTTCAAGTTTTAAATTGCTAAGCTGGATAATTGCATCTTCGACATATAACAGAGGTCTGACACTGATTGCAATTGTGATAAATGCCAGTACACTGATGATTAAAACGAAGATGATACATATCAGACCTAAGATGCGCATATTTTTGTGGACGTTCCCATAAATGTTCTCTTCACTGTCATAAGAAACCATTGCCCAGCCATGTTCTGCGATAGACTGATAGCTTGCCACAAAAGAATCGGAACCTTCTTTGTAGTTAAGATCACCACTGGTTTCGCCGGATTTAATTTTATCAATAATGTTTAACAGCATATCATCCTGAATATCGGTGGCAATCAAACTGCTGTCGTCTGCAAAAATGTACATATTAGTTTCGGTATTGATCATATAGTAGCGGAGGGTGTCATTTTCGCTTTTTAAATCATATAACTGTTTTTCAAGCTCTTCTACAAATGGTCCACCGCCTACATATCCAAGGATTGTTTTTCCATCTGTATCAAATACAGGGCAGTACATGGATAAAATAAGTTCACCGGAGGAAGGGGAGACAATAATACCGGCATCATACAGACCGTTTCTTTGTGTCATGGCATCCTGCAAGGCTTTTAAACTATCACCTTCACGGGTAGTCATTCCGATTACCTTTGAATTGGAATGAGCAACGATGTGCGTATTCCATTCACCGATATAAATACCTTCCCAGTTGTTAAGACTGCTATAATAGTCCTCTGTATAGCTCTGCACGATTGCCTGCTGCTCAGAATTATTGACATCCTTTAAAAAGTCGCGGACACAAGGTGTTTTACTGTAAGCAGTGAGGATAGATTCCTGACGTGCGACGTATTCGTTGAGCAGACTTGCTTGGGCATTCAGGGTATTTTTCATAACATTAAGCTCAGATTCCTGCATCATGCCAGTCATTGTCTTATTTGCAGTAAGGTAAAGCTGGCTCATGCAAATGATTACGATGATGGTAATGCCGAGTGTGATTTTAGTACCTAATTTCCAGTTCTTCATTCGTAAACTCCTTTCTTTTAGACATGAAGTATTATATTGAATTATAACATAACAGATGAGATTGTGTATACAAAATAACAATCGGTACAGAGATTTCGCTTTTAACTTTTTTACCTATGCATTTTTATAAATAATCCAGTTATCAGCATTCCATCTCAAAACCCGAAAGGTCCCATACTTCAATCTTCTTTCGTCTTTCAGGCGTATCATCCCCTGATTACCATAATGAACAAGAATTATTAAAAAATCTGGATATGTATCTGGATGAAAGCTATGATGTGGCCCATGATAAAGAATTGTTTGAACATATTCTTCGATAAAAATAGTTTTAACCATAACCTACTCCATTCCGCCATTTCGTGCGATTTCAAAAGCAGCATCGATGACCATTTCTTTTTTCGGTCTTTTCTCGACTGTAACACCTATATTCCTATCGATTTTTAAAGTAAAAAGCAAGAGAGTAAGGTCTTCCGTTAATCGGTCAATGGGTATATACTTGCATTAACCGAATCGGTCAAGGAGGCAGCTTATGAATGAAAAATTTTATGATTTGCCGGAATATCCAAGTATGTAACAGCTTTTGAGCAGGAATATCTGGAAATGATAAATCATTGGGAAATAGTTTATGGAAAGGGTACGGAAAATGATAGAAAACAGTTATAAGACATCCTGTGGCTGCATCCATTATTTTGTAAATATAATAGACAAGCAGAAAATTACGTTAGTGTTTTTGCCGGGACTTACAGCAGATCACAGGCTTTTTGAGAAGCAGATAGAATATTTTTATAATAAACAGAATGTGTTTGTATGGGATGCACCATCACATGCATTATCCAGACCATTTACGAATAATTACAGTCTGTCTGACATGGCAGAATGGCTTGATAAAATCTTGGCAAAAGAAGAAATTTATAATCCCATCATTATCGGTCAGTCTATGGGTGGATATCTGGCACAAATGTATATGGAATTATATCCGGATAAGATAAAGGGCTTTATCTCCATTGATTCTGCCCCGCTCCAGAAGTCTTATATGACAGCAATGGAAATATGGCTTCTTGAAAGAGCAGAGCCATTATATAAGATATATCCATGGAAAGCACTTCTTAGGGCTGGTTCAAGAGGATGCGCAGAGACGGATTATGGTCAGAATCTTATGCGGAAGATGATGATGTCCTATGATGCAGATCCGAAAGAATATGCAAGGCTTGCCGGCTTTGGGTACAGAATGCTTGCTGAGGCAATCAAAGCAGGTCTGCCATATCGTATCAGTTGTCCGGCACTTCTTATCTGTGGCGAAAAGGATAGAGCGGGCTCAGCCAAAAGCTACAATAAAAAATGGCATCAGAGAGAAGGTATACCGCTTAAATGGATAAAAAATGCTGGTCATAATTCCAATACGGATCAGCCGGATGAAGTCAACAGACTGATAGAAAAATTTATCGGCGAGGTAGATGGAAAAAGTTTAGCAAAAAGTAAAAAGACAATACTCTACGAAGCGTAGAATCCGCATATATTCACCATTTTCTACGTTCCGTGGGTGTAAAACATTTATTTTATATACTACTCTGTGGTCAGAAAGGAGGAAAACAATGGATCAGGTAAAGATTGGAAAGTTTCTTTCTGATGAAAGAAAGGCAAAAGGGTATACACAGAAACAATTATCTGAATTGTTGGGAATCAGTGATAAAACAATATCGAAATGGGAGTGTGGAAACGGCTTTCCAGAAGCATCACTGCTGTTACCATTGTGTAATGAATTAGAAATAACAGTAAATGAACTTCTGACCGGAGAGAGAATTTCCCAGCAAAATTATAAGAAAAAAGCGGAGGAAAATATGGTGAATATGATTAGGGAAAAGGAAGAGAATAAGCAGAAATTATTATTAACAACAATGATTGGTGTAATATCAACAATTACGTTTGTGACATTACTATTAGTGGTTTGTTTTTACACAGATGTGATTACATTACCAATTAAGATGGTGCTGATGGTGATTGCGATAAGTGTGTTTGGCGTTGGCTTATATGTTGCAATGTGGGGAGACAGGAAGATAGGATATTTTAAATGCAGGAATTGTAATGAACTGTTTACTCCGACATTTATGCAATATAATATGGGAATGCATTTATTAAGCACAAGATACTTAAAATGTCCTCACTGTAAGACAAGAACCTGGTGTAAGAAAGTCATGACCAAAGAGTGCTGATCTAATTATATAGACAGGGCATGGCAACAGCAGGTTGCTTTTCAGAACATGAATTTATCTATATGATATGGTTATGGGAGGTGCGATGATGCAGGATGTTATGAATGTAAATAAGAAAGAATATAAAATTGTGAAGTTATTAGGACATGGAAAAGGTGGTTATTCCTATTTGGCAGAACGGGAAGGTAAATTTTATGTGTTAAAACAGATACACCATGAGCCGTGTGAATATTACTCATTTGGCAATAAAATCGAAGCAGAACAAAATGATTATAACAGACTGCTGCAGACAGGAATCAGAATTCCAAGAATGTTAGACATTGATGTAGCAAATGAAAGAATATTAAAAGAGTATATTGATGGACTAACTATATATGATTTAGTGAAAAATGATACAATGAAAGATTTGTATTTGGTGCAAATGAGAGAAATGGCAAAGGTAGTATATGATGCAGGCTTGAATATCGATTATTTTCCGACTAATTTCATTGTACAAGATGAAAAGATCTTTTATATTGACTATGAATGTAACAATTACATGGATGAATGGAATTTTGAAAATTGGGGGATTAAGTACTGGTCTAAGACACCGGAATTTATTGCTTATATGGAGCAGCATTAGTTATGTAACTCAAGATTTTGTTCAATCCAAATCTCTTATAATCCTCAAAACTTGTTGATTTTACACGAATAAAAACTATACTATAGATAGTACCTATTATTAGAGTCAGAGCGCAGGGCAGAAAAAGATACGAGGAAGTAATGATGAGAGCAGAAGATAAAACAAGAATGACAGAGGGAAGCATTTCCAGAAAAATTATTTTATTTGCGATTCCGCTGTTTCTTGGAAATTTGTTTCAGCAATTGTATAACACGGCAGATTCACTGATCGTAGGAAATTATCTCGGCAGCAATGCGTTGGCGGCAGTCAGCTCATCCGGGAATCTGATTTTTCTGATGGTTGGATTTATCAATGGCATCGCAATGGGTGCAGGTGTTGTAATTGCCAGATATTATGGAGCGAAAGACAGGGGAAATCTGGAGAAAGCAATCCACACAACGGTTGCGTTTGGAATTGCAGCAGGAATTGCATTGACAGTGATCGGCATGCTTTTAGCACCGAAGATCCTGGTGCTGATGGGAACACCCGCAGAGGTGCTTCCGGAATCTATCACCTATTTCCGCACTTATTTTGCAGGCTCTATCGGAGTGATCATGTACAATATTTTTGTAGGGATTTTGCAGTCGGTTGGAGACAGCAGACATCCGCTGATTTATCTGATCATTTCTTCCTGTATCAATGTGGTGCTGGATATTTTCTTTATTTCAGGATTGGGGATGGGAGTCGGTGCAGCCGCTTTGGCAACAGCGATTTCCCAATTTATAAGTGCATTCTTATGTATGATCCATCTTCTGAGAGCAAAAGAAGAATATAGGCTTCAGTTAAATAAAATACGTTTTGACAGCCAGATGCTGTGGCAGATCATACAAAACGGCGTGCCGTCCGGTTTTCAGAATTCTGTGATCGCCATTGCAAATGTTTTTGTGCAGACAAATATCAATGCATTTGGGAAAATGGCGATGGCAGGCTGTGGATCCTATTCGAAGATCGAAGGATTTGCGTTTCTGCCGGTAACTTGTTTTACGATGGCGCTGACCACTTTTGTCAGCCAGAATCTTGGTGCAAAGCAGTATGACCGTGCAAAAAAAGGAGCGAGGTTTGGCGTTCTCTGTTCGATCATCATTGCAGAATTGATCGGAGTTGTGATTTATACAGCCGCACCAGTGCTGATTGCAGCCTTTAACAGTGAACCGGATGTAGTACATTATGGAGTTATGCAGTCGAGAACCATTGCATTGTTCTACTTTCTGCTGGCTTTTTCCCACTGCATCGCTGCGGTGCTTCGTGGTTCGGGAAATGCATCGGTTCCGATGATCGTCATGCTGTGTGTATGGTGTCTGTTCCGTGTAAGCTATATCACGGTTACGGTTCATTTTATCCCGGACATCCGCGTGATCTTCTGGGCGTATCCATTGACCTGGAGTATTAGTTCGGTCATTTTCCTTGCTTTATTTTTGCGTGGAAAATGGGTGTACGGGTTTGAAAAGAGAAAATAGGCAGCATATCCGGCACATTGGGAAAAGCTTGACAATTTCAGCTTTACGTCTAAAATAATATCATATGAATTTGAATGAGACTGATGCATAAAAGAATGTATCAGTCTTATCTTATGCAGAGGAGAACCGGAATTTATGAAAAAAAGTGGAACCATGAAAAAAATGCTCACCTATTATAAACCTTACATGCGTGTGTTTTGGACAGACATGCTTTTTGCAACGCTCTCTGCGGCGGTTGCCCTGATCATTCCACTGGTCGTGCGGTATGTGACCTACAATCTTGTGTACCGTGAGTCGGCAGAGATTTTGCATCAGGCAGCATACATTGCCATTGGACTGTTTGCGCTGGTGGCGGTTGACTGTTACAGTAAATTCTACATTTGTAATTACGGACATGTGATGGGAGCGAAAATCGAGTATGACATGCGTGCGGAAATTTTTGCACATTATCAGAAGTTATCATTTTCGTTTTATGATGACCAGAAGGTAGGACAGCTGATGAGCCGTATCACAACCGATCTTTTTGATATCAGCGAACTGATGCATCATGGACCTGAGAACATCATTCTGTCCGTGATCAAAATCGCCGGAGCACTGATCATTCTTGTGAACATCAGCCCAATGCTCGCAGTTGCAGCCTTTGCAATATTGCCGTTCATGCTGATCTATGCATTTGTCCTGAATAAAAAAATGCGTCTCGCATTCAAACAGAACCGTGTAAAAATTGCGGATATCAATGCGCAGATCGAGGACAACTTATCCGGTATCCGGGTGGTAAAATCTTTTGCCAACGAAGAGATTGAAAACCGCAAGTTTAAACAAGGCAATGACGGTTTCCTTGCAGCCAAGAAAAACAGCTATTTTTACATGGGAAGTTATCAGGCAGGGCTAGGAGCGTTTACGACACTCATTCAGGTCAGTGTGATCCTGACAGGTACGGTGCTGATCGCAAAAGGCAGTGTGGATGTCAGCGACCTTGTCACATTTATGCTCTATATCAGTGTGTTTACGGATCCGGTCCGCACCCTCATTGATTTCACAGAGCAGTTCCAGAATGGTTATACCGGGTTTGAGCGTTTTCAGGAGATTCTCGCCATCTGTCCGGATATCGAGGACAAAAAAGATGCAGTGGAAATTAAGGATGTAAAGGGAGATATTACTTTTGAAAATGTTTCATTCCAGTATGAGGAAAACACGGAAAAAGTGTTGAACCATATCAGTTTAAATGTCCCGGCGGGGGCTTACATGGCATTAGTCGGTTCCTCCGGCGCAGGAAAAAGTACGCTCTGCTCCCTCATTCCACGTTTCTATGACGTGACGGGCGGCGCAGTAAAAATCGATGGAAAAGATGTGCGTGATCTCACCTTAAAGAGTCTGCGCGACCACATCGGCATTGTGCAGCAGGATGTGTATCTTTTTGTTGGAACTGTTTTTGACAATATCCGTTACGGAAAACCGGATGCGACAAGAGAGGAAGTCATCGAGGCAGCAAAAAACGCCAATGCGCATGAGTTTATCATGTCACTTCCAAACGGTTATGAGACGGACATCGGACAGCGCGGGATCAAGCTTTCCGGCGGACAGAAGCAGCGATTGTCCATTGCAAGGGTTTTCCTTAAAAATCCACCGATCCTTATTTTTGATGAGGCAACCTCCGCACTTGACAATGAGAGTGAAAAAGTAGTACAGGATTCATTGGAGAAGCTTGCAAAAAACCGTACCACATTTGTAATTGCACACAGGCTTTCCACCATCAAAAACGCAGAGAAGATCATTGTTTTATCTGAGGATGGTATCGAAGAATCAGGAACACATGAAGAACTGATGGACAGGAAGGGAACTTACGAAAAGCTTTATAATATGCAGTTCCACAAATAAAATGAAAGCAGCAGAAAAAAAGGAGAACTGATATGCCGGAACTTATACGTAAAAAAAAGAAAATGTCATCGTTTGAGATGATCGCATTTGGATTTGCAGGTGTGATATTACTTGGAGCAATTATTTTAATGCTTCCGATCTCATCTTCTGCCGGAGTTGTGACACCGTTTGATAAGACTTTATTTACTGCGACATCAGCTGTCTGCGTGACAGGACTTGTGGTCGTGGATACAGGAAGCTACTGGTCGGCGTTTGGTCAGGCAGTAATCTTACTTCTGATCCAGACCGGCGGATTGGGAGTTATTACTGTGGTTGCATCTTTTTCAATGGTATCGGGGAGAAAGATCTCGTTAATGCAGCGGAGCACGATGCAGGATGCGATTTCAGCACCGAAAGTAGGTGGAATTGTCCGGCTTACAAAATTTATTTTACAGGGAACATTTCTGATCGAATTGATCGGTGCCATTCTCATGCTTCCTGTATTTTGCAAAGACTATGGATGGAAGGGAATCTGGATGTCAGTATTCCATTCGGTATCGGCTTTTTGCAATGCAGGTTTTGACATACTTGGAACGACGGAACAGACATTTCCATCTCTGACAGGATATATTGCCAATCCACTGATCAATCTTGTGATCATGCTTTTGATCGTGATCGGTGGCATCGGATTTCTGACCTGGGATGATTTTTGTACAAACAAATGGAACTTGAAACGTTACCGTCTGCAGAGTAAGATTATCCTCGTTACCACCGCTGTTTTAATTTTACTACCGGCTCTTTTTTTCTTTCTGAGTGATTTCGCCGGATTTTCTATGGGAAAAAGAATACTGGCTTCTCTTTTTCAGTCGGTAACTCTTCGAACAGCAGGATTTAATACGGCAGATCTTGGTGCAATGAACGATTCTTCCAAAGCGATCATGATTTTGATGATGCTGATCGGTGGATCTCCGGGATCAACGGCAGGAGGTATGAAGACAACAACGATCGCAGTGCTGATACTGAATGCGTTTGCAACATTCGGAAGAGAGCCGGAAACAGAGGTTTTTGGAAGAAGATTTGATAACACAGTGGTAAAAAATGCAGCAACGATCGCTATTTTGTATTTCTTTTTGTTTTTCACAGGTGGAATTGCAATCAGTCAGATAGAACATGTTGCATTATCGGATAGCCTTTTTGAAACAGCATCGGCAGTGGGCACGGCAGGACTTACATTAGGGATCACAACGGAGCTTGGACTGGTATCACATCTGATATTGGTTGTTTTGATGTATCTTGGAAGAGTTGGCGGACTGACACTTATATATGCTGCAATTTCAGTAAAAATCCAGAGTGGGGCAAAAAGACCGCTTGATAAAATAACTGTTGGATAAAGGAGAAAATTATAATGAAAAATATTTTGCTTATCGGACTCGGAAGATTTGGAAAGCATGTTGCATACCAGTTGAATGAGCTTGGACATGAAGTGATGGCTGTGGATTCGAATGAAAATCTTGTCAATGAAATTCTTCCGTATGTTACAGATGCACAGATCGGTGACAGTACCAATGAGAATTTCCTGGAGTCGCTTGGAATCAAAAATTATGATATTTGTTTTGTGACGATCGGAGGCAATTTCCAGAATTCCCTGGAGACAACTTCTCTTTTGAAAGAACTTGGCGCTAAAATGGTCATATCGCGTGCAGAGCGGGATGTACAGGCAAAGTTCCTGCTTCGCAACGGAGCAGACGAGGTCATTTATCCGGAAAAACAGATCGCCAACTGGGCAGCGATCCGCTATACGGCAGATCATATCCATGATTATATCGAAGTGGATGATTCTCATGCTATTTTTGAGGTGGAGGTGCCGGGAGGCTGGATCGGAAAAACGATCGGTGAACTGGATATCCGTAAAAAGTACAGCATCAGTATTCTGGCAATCAAAACAGACGGAAAGATGAATATGGCGATTGGTCCGGATATGGAACTAAGCAGTGAAGATACCCTTTTGGTTCTCGGTACATACAAGGATATGCAGAAGTGTTTTCGGATATAATGGATAAAAATAAACAGGGTATAAAATAATTATTAAAAATTGCACAAAATTTGCATTTTGTAAAATAATCGAGTAAAATAGGAATGTTCGGGCAGAAAGTGTGATCCGGGCAGACAAAGATAATACAATGTAACCATGATAATCTGCATTTTGCATATTATCAAGACATAAAAAGGAGTGGATTTATTATGACAAAAATTGATATTATTTCCGGTTTCTTAGGAGCAGGAAAAACCACATTTATTAAAAAAATGATCGATGAGGTATTTAAGGGCGAGAAGATCGTTCTGATCGAGAATGAGTTCGGTGAAGTCGGAATCGATGGCGGTTTCTTAAAAGATGCAGGAATCCAGATCACAGAGATGAATTCCGGCTGTATCTGCTGCTCATTAGTAGGTGATTTCGGAAAGAATCTTCATGAAGTGATTGATAAATATCATCCGGACCGCATTCTGATCGAGCCATCCGGTGTCGGTAAGTTATCCGATGTCATGAAGTCTGTGATCGATATCGAGAAAGAGGAAGATGTTAAATTAAACGGACTCGTAACAGTTGTAAATGCTTTAAAAGCGAGCAAGCAGATGAAAGCATTCGGTGAATTTTTCAATAACCAGATTGAATATGCTACAGTTGTTGTGCTGAGCAGAAGCCAGAATGCAACACCTGAGCAGTTAGAGCTTTGCGTAAAACAGATCCAGTCACTGAATCCGAAGGCTGCGATCATCACGACTGCATGGGATGCGATCAAAGGCGAACAGATCTTAAAAGTGATCGAGGGAGCAGATTCTCTTGAGATGAAACTGATGGCTGAGCAGCATGCCAAAGAAGAGGCAGCGGAGCATGAGCACGAGCATCACCATCATGACCACGACCATGAAGACCACGATCATGAGCATGAGCACGAACATCATCATGAACATGATGAGAACTGCACCTGCGGATGCCACGACCATGATCATGACCACGACCACGATCATGAACATCATCACGATCATGAAGATCACGACCATGAACACCATCATGAACATGACGAAAACTGCATCTGCGGATGCCATGACCATGAGCATCATCATCACCATCATGCAGATGAAGTGTTTACAAGCTGGGGCAAAGAGACTCCTCACAAATTCACGAAGGAAAAGATTGAGGATGTATTAAAGACACTCTGCGAGACAGATGATTACGGAACAATCCTCCGTGCCAAAGGAATGGTAGAAGATGAGAATGGTACATGGATTTACTTTGACATGGTTCCGGGCGAGTATGAACTCCGTGACGGTGAGCCTGACTATACAGGAAGACTTTGTGTGATCGGCTGCAACATTGACGAACACAGATTAGAAGAGTTATTCGGAATTTAATAAGGGAGAATATATATGAACGAAATACCAGTATATTTATTTACCGGTTTTATGGACAGTGGAAAGACCTCCCTCATCAAAGACACCTTATTTGAGCAGGGCTTTGCAAAAGAGGGAAAAAGCCTTGTCATCTGCTGTGAAGACGGCGATGCAGAGTTTACGGATGATGAACTTGAAAAAAATAATGTAAAACTTGTCATGGTAGACAGTGAGGCAGATTTTACAGAGGACTTTTTGAAAAAAGTAAATACCGAGTACCAGCCGGAGCAGGTATTCTTAGAGTACAACGGAACGTGGCAGATGGGAACGCTCATGGATATGGAACTTCCGAAGCATTGGATGATCGTGCAGCAGCTTGCCACAGTAGATGCAACGACATTCGATATGTATCTTGCAAATATGCGCACGATGATCATGGAACAGCTTTTTTCAGCAGATGTTGTGATCTTCAATCGCTGTGATGACAGCACAGACAAGGGAAAATACCGCAGAAATGTCAAGGCATTAAACCGGAAAGCACAGCTTGTCTATGAGCGTGCGGACGGAACACTTGATGAGAGACCGGAGGAACTGCCATTTGACATTACTGCGGATGAGATTGAAATTTCCGATGCAGATTACGCCATCTGGTATATGGATTGTCAGGAGAATCCGAAAAAATATGAGGGCAAAAAAGTTTCTTTCTTAGCACTTGTATACAATCCGGACAAACTAAAAAAAGGAATTATGGTTCCGGGACGTTTTGCAATGACCTGCTGCGTGGAGGATGTTACCTTTATCGGTTTCAAAACGAAATACGACAGGGAAGATGAAATACCTCACAAATCCTGGATCAATATCACAGCAGAAGTGCATGTGGAATTTGCAAAAGAGTACAAGGGAAAAGGACCTGTTCTTTATCCAATCTCAGTGACACCGGCAGAAAAACCGGAAGATGAACTTGTATATTTTTCATAAACATAAAAAAGGTGTTGACAAAGATACGTTAATGTATTAAAGTAACACCATAAAGAAAAACCGTTGAGAAAGAGTAGTAAGTAATCTGTTGATATTACAGAGAGCTGCAGCTGGTGGGATTGCAGTATGGATCATTTTACTGAATGGACTTTCGAGGGTGACCTGAACAACATACATGAAGCATACAGAGCCATGTATCAGCAGTAGGAGTCACCGGGAACCGAACCCGTTATCAATCAGGCGTGTATGATAGTACATGAGAGAGTGGACCGGATGGTCAAGATGAGTGGTACCGCGATAATAAGATTTTATTACCGTCTCAAGCAACAGCTTGAGACGGTTTTTTATGTAATAGGAAACTTCGTTTCCATTACATAAAAAACACTCCGTGAGGATCGCACTGCGGCGGATAAGAAACATGTCGCATATTGCGACCCGCCGCAGGCGGAGAATCTCGCAGGCGAGATTCTTTTTATACTTGCAAACAAAACCGCAATACATGATTCTTATAACTTTCAAAACGGATTTCTTTCAAAAAAACATTCTTAAAATTTGGAGGAAAAAATGATGAAGAGAAAAATGATGGCAGCAGTATTGACAATGGCAATGGCAGCAGCAATGATCGGTGGATGTGGAAACAGTGCAGACGCAGCCGATACCGCAAAGGACAATGCACAGAATACTGCAGACAAAACCGTGTACAAAGTTGGAATCGTACAGTATGTAGATGATGCATCCTTAAACCAGATCGAGAAAGCAATTGAGGCAGAGCTGGATGCAAAAGGAGCAGAACTGGGTGTGACATTTGATTATGCAGATTACACCTATAATGGTCAGGCAGATTCCTCTACCTTAAATCAGATCGCAGCAGATCTTGTGGCAGAGGGCGTCGATGTGATCATTCCAATCGCAACGCCGGCAGCAATGATCATGCAGAATGCAACGGAAGATAATCAGATCCCGGTTGTATTTTCCGCAGTGTCAGATCCGGTCGGAGCAGGACTTGTAGCAAGTGCAGAGGCTCCGGGTGCCAATATTACAGGAACATCCGATGCAATTGATGTGGCACAGATCATGGATTTCATTTTAGCAGCGGATTCGGATGCTGCAAAAATCGGATTGCTGTATGATAAGAGCCAGGATTCTTCCGCAAGTGCTATTCAGGCGGCAAAAGATTACTGCGATGAACATGGGATTTCCTATGTAGAAAAAACAGGTACAACAACCGGTGAGATCCAGGCAGCAGCAGATTCCCTGGCAGCAGAAAAAGTAGACGCTATTTTTACACCACAGGACAACACTGTTATGACAGCAGAACTTGCGATTTTTGAAAAATTTGCAGACGCAGGTATCCCTCACTACACAAGTGCAGATTCCTTTGCTTTAAACGGAGCATTCTTAGGATACGGCGTCAACTATGAGACACTCGGAACAAAGACAGCAGACATGGTTGCAGACATTCTTGCAAACGGAGCAGATCCGGCCACAACACCGGTAGAAACATTAGACAGCGGCATCGTAACCGTAAATACAGAGATTGCAGAAAAAGTCGGAATCGATTATTCTATCTTTAAAGATATGTGTTCCGAATTGATCGAGACAGTAACAGCAGAGGAGTTTAATTAAGGTATGGGTTCCATTATTACATTATCAATTGTACAGAGTGCATTAGAACTTGGTTTTATCTATGCACTGGTCGCACTGGCATTATTTATATCCTTCAGTATTTTAAACATTGCGGATCTTTCGACCGATGGATGTTTTACATTGGGATGTGCCGTCTGTGCATCGGTGACACTTGCAGGTCATCCGATACTGGGATTATTTGCAGCGATGGCAGCTGGTGTCTGCTCCGGTTTTGTGACCGCTTTCTTACAGACAAAAATGGGGATTCAGTCCATTTTGGCGGGAATCATCGTAAACACCGGATTGTATACAATTAATATTGCAGTAATGGGATTCGCTTCCAACATGAACTTATTCAACTGTGAATCCGTTTTTACCTGGGCAAAAACAGCGATCGGTGGAACGTGGTATAAACTGATCGTGGCTGCACTGATCGTTATCATTGTAGGAGTGCTGATCTCTTTCTTTTTAAATACAAGGCTTGGACTTTCCATCCGCGCAACTGGAGATAATCCGGATATGGTAAGAGCCTCCAGTATTAATACAAGTGCCATGATCACGATTGGACTTTGTGTTGCCAATGCCCTGACAGGTCTTTCCGGCGGACTGCTTGCACAGTATCAGAAATCCTGTGATATCAATCTTGGAACCGGAATGGTAACGATCGCACTCGCCAGCCTGATCATTGGGGAATCTATCATTGGAAAAGGCGGTATGTTACAGCGTGTGACTGGCGTTATTTTAGGAAGCTGCCTATATCGTTTTATCGTGGCAGTTGCCCTGAGATTAAATGTACCGGCAGAGTGTTTAAAACTTGTTTCGGCAATCATTGTAGCCGTGGCAATTGCATTCCCATATCTGAAAAAGCAGATGGATTTTCGCCGGCAGAAACGTGCCGCAAAGGCTCAGAACCAGATATACGTTCAGGAAATCATGAAAAATGACAGCGAAGGAGGAGAAAGATAATGGCAGAGAAGAACGCAATGCTTGTGATGCGCGATGTCAGCAAAACTTTTAATCCGGGAACTGTCAATGAAAAATGTGCATTAAAAAATCTGAATCTCACCTTGAAGCAGGGAGAGTTTGCAACGATCGTAGGAAGTAACGGAGCCGGAAAATCAACGCTGTTTAATGCGATAACAGGAGCTTTTTTTGCAGACAAAGGACTGATCATGCTGGATGGTGAGGACATTACCTATCAGAAAGAGCATGTCCGCAGTAAAGTGATCGGTCATTTGTTTCAGGATCCATTGAAGGGAACCGCACCACATATGACGATCGAGGAGAATATGGCGCTTGCCTACCTGCGCACGACTACTTCAAAGAATGCCTATTTCAGCCGGATCAAGGCAGCGGACAAGAAAAAATTCAGAGAGCAGCTCGCACTGCTTGACATGGGGTTAGAAGACCGTATGAAGCAGCCGGTCGGACTTTTGTCCGGTGGACAGCGTCAGGCACTCACACTTTTGATGGCAACAATGGTGACTCCTAAGATTTTGCTTCTGGATGAACACACCGCAGCTTTAGACCCTGCCACCGCAGAGAAAGTACTGAACCTCACAAAAAAGATAGTGTCAGAGCAGAACATCACCTGCCTTATGGTCACGCACAACATGCATCAGGCGCTTGAACTTGGAAACCGTACCCTCATGATGGATTCGGGAAATATTGTGCTGGATGTTTCCGGGGAAGAACGGGAAAAGATGTCAGTGGATGATCTGTTAGAGCAGTTTGCAGTCCGTGCCGGAAAGGCATTGGATAATGACAGAATTTTGTTTTCCAAAGTGGAGGCATAATAATATTGTATAGATGGAAACAAAAAAGAATGGGTTCCATAAATAATCATTATAGTAAAATACTGTAAAACCGAGGAAAAGCCGTTGAAATCTAACGGCTTTTCCTTTATTATATAAAGTAATGCTAAAAAAATGTATATTTTCATAGGAGACTCGTGATTAAGAAAAACGATTACAGAGATGAAAAAGGCAGTGAGTATATACAAGGAGGAAAAACATGTATCCAATCGTTAGAAGAGAAAAACTGGCAGACAAGATCTATCTTATGGATGTCAAGGCTCCTCGTGTTGCGCAGTATTGCGAACCGGGACAGTTTGTTATTGTAAAAATTGATGAGGAGGGTGAACGTATTCCACTTACCATCTGTGATTACAACAGAGAAGAAGGAACAATCACGATCGTATTCCAGACCGTAGGAGCTTCCACAGAGCGTATGGTAAGCTTACAGGAAGGGGATGCTTTTGAAGATTTCGTTGGACCTCTGGGATGTCCATCGGATCTGATCCATGAAGATATCGAAGAATTAAAGAAAAAGAAAATTTTATTTGTTGCAGGCGGTGTCGGTACAGCTCCGGTTTATCCTCAGGTAAAATGGCTGCATGAGCATGGTGTTGACTGTGATGTCATCATGGGTTCACGTAACAAAGATTTACTGATCTTAGAGGATGAGATGAAAAAAGTTGCCACAAATCTTTATGTGACAACAGATGATGGTTCGTATGGTTTCAAGGGAACCGGTACTGCACAGCTGCAGGAACTCTGGGATAATGGAAAGCGTTATGACCACTGTGTGGCGATCGGACCAATGATCATGATGAAATTTGTCTGCAAACTGACAAAAGAATTAGGGATTCCAACCGTTGTTTCCATGAATCCGATCATGGTAGACGGAACCGGAATGTGTGGTGCCTGCCGTCTGGTTGTAGGCGATGAGGTAAAATTTGCATGTGTAGACGGACCGGAGTTCGACGGACATCTGGTTGATTTTGACCAGGCAATGAGAAGACAGGCTCAGTATAAGACCGAAGAGGGAAGAGCCATGCTGAAATTACAGGAAGGTGCAACACATCACGGTGGATGCGGCAATTGTAACAGTTAAAAATCAGAAATTTTGCAGATCAGAGAGAAAACTGTCTGGTCAGTTACATAGAATCAGGAGGAAAAAATGGACGTATTAACTAGAGTTCCGGTTCGTGAGCAGGAGCCAGCCGTTCGTGCAGCGAACTTTGAAGAAGTATGTTTGGGATATAACGAAGAAGAGGCAATGGCAGAAGCTGCCCGCTGCTTAAACTGTAAAAATGCACAGTGTATGAAAGGATGTCCGGTATCCATCAATATTCCGGGATTTATCTTAGAAGTCAAAGAAGGTAATTTTGAGGCTGCTTACCATGTGATCAGCGAGTCTTCCGCACTTCCGGCAGTCTGTGGCCGTGTATGTCCACAGGAGACACAGTGCGAGGGAAAATGTATCCGAGGAATCAAAGGAGAGCCTGTAGCGATCGGTAAATTAGAGCGTTTTGTTGCAGACTGGGCAAGAGAACATGGCATTAAACCGAAAAAGGCAGAAAAGTTAAATGGACATAAAGTAGCAGTGATCGGCTCAGGTCCGGCAGGTCTTACCTGTGCAGGAGATCTTGCAAAGCTTGGTTATGATGTGACGATTTTCGAAGCATTGCATCAGGCAGGCGGTGTTTTGGTTTACGGTATCCCTGAATTCCGTCTTCCAAAGAAGAAAGTGGTTGCCGCTGAAGTGGAAAACGTGAAAGCATTGGGGGTTAAGATCGAGACCAACGTTGTCATCGGTAAATCCGTAACAATCGATGAGTTGATGGACAACGAGGGCTTTGAGGCAGTCTTCATTGGATCCGGTGCAGGACTCCCAAGATTTATGGGTATTCCGGGCGAACAGGCAATGGGTGTATTCTCAGCCAATGAGTATTTAACAAGAAACAACCTTATGAAAGCTTTTCTGGACAATTACGACACACCGATCAAAGCAGGTAAGAAAGTCATCGTAGTAGGTGGCGGTAATGTGGCAATGGACGCTGCCAGAACAGCAAGAAGACTGGGTGCAGAGGTACATATCGTATATCGTCGTGGTGAGGAAGAACTTCCGGCCCGTAAAGAGGAAGTACATCACGCAAAAGAAGAAGGTATCATCTTTGATCTTCTCCAGAATCCAACCGAATTATTAGTGGATGAAAACGGTTGTGTAAAGGGTGCAAAAGTGATCAGAATGGAACTTGGCGAACCGGATGCTTCCGGAAGAAGAAGTCCGGTTGAAATTTCGGGCTCTGAATATGAGATCGAGGCAGATACTGTGATCATGTCACTTGGTACTTCTCCAAATCCTCTGATCTCATCCACTACAAAGGGTCTTGATATCAACCGCAGAAAATGTATTATTGCAGAAGAAGAGACCGGTGCAACTTCCAAAGAAGGTGTTTATGCCGGTGGTGACGCTGTGACAGGTGCAGCAACTGTTATCCTTGCGATGGGTGCCGGTAAAGCAGCAGCTAAGGGTATTCACGAATATCTCAGCAACAAATAAAAACAGACAGGACAGGGCAGGTGCTGAATGGGTCATACATTTGGCACCTGTTTTTTTTTGTAAGTATTCCAAAGAAACCCCAAAGTTTTATTAATTTTTTATGAAGAGGGTAGCAAAATTACAGGGTTTATGTATATAATATAACACGCTACGCAGGAAAGAAATACGAGAGAGGTTACCGATAGATGAAGGAGCAGAATCAGCGCCAGATACAGAATCAGACAGAATTAGACGAAAGAAGACTGAGACAGAAAAAGCTTGTACGGAAAAGAAAAATCGTTTTGAGTGTAATGCTTTTGACATCTTTTTTACTGGGATGTGTCTGTGGAAGATATTTTCCTGAGATCGAACTTGGAAAAACAGAAGAAGTGCTGGCATCAGCGCAGGATAACTCCGATGAAGAGAAAAAAGAAAATCAAATTACAAATGACGTTGGAATAGAGAACGAAAAACTGACAGATAATGCAGAATCATCAGAGATCGAAGAACCGGCAGACAGCGAAGAAACGAACGATCCGTTCGCGGAGATTCCACAGGTTGTGTTATCAAAACCGGTAGATTATTCCTTGAATCAGGCAATCAGACAGTTAGAACAGATGGAAGCGTCAGATGAACGCTACACACAGATCGTGGAAAATGCAGAGAAATATCCGGAAAAATTACTGATCAATCTGGCAAATAATCCGGAAATGATCGCATTTGTAGCTGATTATAAAGGGAACACAAGGGATTATGATAAAGCAGAACTGACAGAGAAAGAGTTACAGGAAGAATATCCGCTCTTTTTACAGTGGGATAAACGCTGGGGCTGCCTTGCATATGGGGATGACAGTAATGTTGCGATCAGCGGATGCGGCCCGACAACACTGGCGATGGCAGTGGTTGCGCTGACTGGAAACGAGGAGGCAACTCCGGCTGCAATCGCAAAATTTGCCATGCAGGAAGGCTATTATATGTCCGGCACAGGAACGATGTGGTCGCTTATGACAGAGGGGGCGGCAGCTTACGGTGTCCGCTCCGAGCAGATTAATATCAGCCAGATTGAGATCAAACAGCACTTAGATCAGGGAGATATCGTGATCTGCTCTGTGCGGCAGGGAGATTTCACCACAGGGGGACATTTTATCATGCTCTATGACTATGATGATGAAGGATTTTCCATTAACGATCCGTTTTCTTTATACCGCAGTGGCCAGAAATGGGACTATGGAAAAATCAGGAGCCAGATCAAAGCTGTCTGGGCACTAAAAGCAAAATAAAGAACAGTTAGCGATTGCTCAAATAGTTTAACAAAAAACAGGGCATACTAAAGCATCATAAAGTGAGATGGAGAGATGCAGAATGTGCCAGAATATGAGTGGACTGTCCACTGCTGAAGTGGAATTTCGGAAAAAAGCAGGGTTGTCGAATGAAAGCGTAGATTCTTCCACAAAGACAGTGGCACAGATCATCCGCTCAAATGTTGTAACTTATTATAATCTTATTTTTTTGATCATTACGATCCTTCTGATCGTAGTGGGATCTTTTCGGGATCTTACTTTTTTACCTATTATTATTGCTAATATGTTGATTGGAATCATCCAGGAGCTGCGTTCCAAAAAGATTCTGGATGATCTTACGATATTAAACACACCGAAAATCACGGTCCGGCGCAACGGAAGTGATCAGGAGGTTTTGGCGGATGAACTGGTGCAGGATGATGTGATAACGCTTTCAGCAGGTGGACAGATTCCGGCGGACGCACTGATGTTATCCGGCAATATCACGGTCAACGAGGCTTTGATCACAGGGGAGGCCGATGAGATTGTAAAAAAAGAGGGAGATTCCCTTTTTTCGGGAAGTTTTGTGATATCAGGAGAGTGCACGGCAAAACTCGAAAAAGTGGGAAAAGATTCTTATATTTCAGGACTGATGTTACAGGCGACGCAGACAAAAGAGGGCGAGCAGTCGGAGATGATCCGGGCGTTGAACCGCCTTGTGCAGACCGTGGGCGTGATCATCTTGCCGATCGGGGCGATCCTGTTTTTACAGCAGTACTTTTTTTCCGGGGCGACGATGAAAGATAGTGTGACGGGCATGGTGGCGGCCATTCTCGGAATGATCCCGGAAGGTCTGTACCTTCTTGCAAGTGTGGCGATGGTGGTGTCGGTGATGAGGCTTGGAAAACAAAAGGTACTGATCCATGACATGAAATGTATCGAGACACTGGCGCGGGTAAATGTACTGTGCGTGGATAAGACCGGAACCATTACCGTGCCGGAAATGGAAGTGGCACAGTTTATCCTTGCAAAAGACCAGAACCTTGCAGCCGAAGAGGAAAAAAATAAAGTTGCAAAAACGATCTCTGACTGTGTCCATGCCCTGCCGTGCGACAATGCAACGATGGAGGCATTGCAGCAGTATTTTACGGAGCCGTTGGAAAACAGTGCAGAAAAAATCGTCCCATTTTCGTCTGCCACAAAATACAGTGGAGTGGTTCTGGCAGGAAAAGCTTACGTGGTCGGCGCACCGGAATTTGTGCTGCGGCAGGATTATACGGCTGTTCAGGGAACGATCGAAGTATTTCTGGAAAAGGGATATCGTGTGCTTGTATTTGCAGAGTATGAGGGGAATCTGGATGGAAAAGAACTGACAGAAAATGCAAGTCCCATTGCATTTATCCTGCTCAACAATGCGATCCGGGAGGGGGCAATGGATACGTTCCGTTACTTTTCCAAGCGGGGAGTGGAAGTGAAAGTGATCTCCGGGGACAATCCGGTCACGGTATCGGAGATCGCAAAGAAAGCGGGAATCCGCCATGCGGAAAAACAGGTGGACGCAGCAACGTTGAAAACAGCGGATGCAGTGCGGAAGGCAGCAAAAAAATACACGGTGTTCGGCAGGGTGACACCGGAGCAGAAACGTCTTCTGGTGCAGGCATTAAAAGAGCAGGGAAAGACCGTGGCAATGACCGGAGACGGTGTGAACGATATTCTTGCGTTGAAAGATGCTGACTGCAGCATTGCGATGGCGTCAGGCAGTGAGGCGGCTTCGCATGTGGCACAGCTTGTGCTGCTCGATAACGATTTCAATAAAATGCCGGCGGTTGTCATGGAAGGGCGGCGGGTGGTGAACAACATCGGGCGCACTGCCAGCCTTTATCTGGTCAAGAACATTTTCTCCATGCTCTTAGCCGTATTTTCCATGCTGTTTCTGATCGATTATCCGCTGGAGCCATCGCAGGTGTCACTCATCAGTGTTTTTACGATCGGGATTCCGTCATTTTTTCTGGCGCTGGAACAGAACCGGAATCAGATCCATGGGCATTTTCTTACCAATGTCCTGATCCAGGCGCTTCCGGCTGGGATTACAGATTTTATCGTGGTGAGCGGTCTGGTGATTTTCTGCAGGGAGTTCGGTGTGGAAAAAGAGTGCGTTTCCACGTCATGCACGATCCTGATCGCAGTTGTCGGTTTCATGATCCTTTATCATATAGCAAAACCGATGACAACACCGCATGCGATCCTGATCGCAGCGATGGTCATCGGCTGGTTATTTTGTATGCTGTTTTTCAGTGAACTGTTTGCGATCACGGCGGTCACAGGAAAATGTGCAATGCTCATGATCGTGTTCGCAGTCATCACGGAGCCGGTGTTCCGGTATCTGATACAGCTTGTGGAGGCTGTTCAGAAGTGGGGTGGAAAACTAAAATTTTAGTCTGATGAACCGTCATGTTTTTTCCGGCTCTGTTTTTCCCAGATAAAATACGTCACGATCAGAAGGATTCCGGTGATCAGCCATGTGATCGGGCTTGCCAGACGGACTGCCCAGTAACCGAACGGATTTAAGGTGACGGCAATCACGATAATACGGCACACCATTTCCACAACACCGCTTAACATTGGAACAAGTCCGCGGTTTAAGCCCTGCAGGGCGTTCCGGTAAAGGAAAATCCATGCGAGCGGCAGCATGAAGAAACTGATGGTGTTCAGATACTGCATGGCATAGTCAAAAATTTCTTCAGAAGGATTGCTCACAAACCAGCTCACAATAAAACGTCCGCCGAATACGCAGATGGCAGAGGCAGCAAGCGAGATAAAAATGCAGATGAAAAATCCTTTGCGCATTCCCTCGTAGATACGTTTGTATTTTCCTGCGCCGAGGTTCTGACCGCAGTAGGTGGCAATCGCAGTGCCGAGTGTCGGCATGGTCTGGGTGGAGAGGTTTTCCACTTTGGAGGCGGCAGTGAAGGCAGCCACAACACTGGAACCGAAAATATTGACTGCGCCCTGCAGGATCATGGTTCCGATAGCGGTGATGGAATAGTTGAGCGCCATCGGAATACCGATGGAAAGCATATTGAACACACCGTATCCATCGAGGTAGTAATCTTCCCGGCTGGTTTTCAAAATGTCGAATTTGCGGAACATATAAATAAAGCAAAGCAGTGCGGAGACACCCTGCGCAATGATCGTTGCATAGGCAGCGCCTGCGGTTCCAAGTTTTACAACGACGATCAAAAACAGGTCAAGCACAATATTTAAAAAGGAAGAGAGAATCAGGAAATACAGCGGTGTTTTGCTGTCGCCGATCCCTCTTAAAATACCGGAGGCAACGTTGTAGGACATCGTGAGCAGGATACCTGCGAAAATGACTTTAATATAAGAGTCTGCGAGTCCTAAGATATTGTCCGGTGTTTTCATTAAAATAAGAAATTGTCTGGAAGCTGCCACCGTAGGGATAGTCAGAATTAACGATACAATGGCAGTCAGTATCAGGGAGAGTGCAACATAATGTTTTAACAGCTTGAAATCTTTTGCGCCGAAGGCGTGGGAGACCATAACGCCAAATCCCTGCGCAATACCATTTGCAAATCCTAATACAAGGAACATCAGGCATCCGGTAGAGCCTACCGCAGCCAGAGCATCCTCACCAAGATACTGCCCGACAATGATCGTATCCACCATGTTATAAAACTGCTGAAAAATATTTCCCAGTAAAACCGGAACGGAAAAAAGTAAGATCATTCTGAGCGGGCTTCCCGTTGTCATGTCTTTTGTCATAGTCTGTACTCCTTGATCTATAAAATAGTTAAAAATCTGTCCGTGTTTTTTTAGCCTCAACACGCATATTCTTTGCGTTTCAGCAACTTAGTATAAGGCATGGACCGCAAAAAGACAATGTTTATTTTTGTGAAAAAATATAATTTTTTTGTTTTCGCAAAAGAAAAGATTTTTTCGTGGGAAACTGTTATAATAAGAAAGCAGTCATTTGCAGGTCACAGTAAAATCACGGAGTAAAACAATGCAGACAAACCTCGAATATTACAAAATTTTTTATTATGTATCCAAATACAACAGTATCTCCCTCGCAGCAGAGGCACTTTCCATCTCACAGCCGGCAGTCAGCCAGGCAGTCAAGCATTTAGAAAGTGATCTTTCCTGCGCTCTCTTTGTGCGGACATCCAAAGGCGTGCGCTTGACAAAAGAAGGCGGACTGCTTGCAGAATATGTGAGAAAAGGATATGAGACAATCCTCACCGGGGAGAAAAAACTCTCGGAGATGTTAAACTTAGATGCCGGAGAAATCTGTGTGGGTGCCAGTGACATGACATTGCAGTTTTATCTGCTTCCTTATCTGGAGGCGTTCCATGATGCATTTCCGCAGATCAAAGTGACTGTGACGAATGCCCCGACACCGGAGACATTGAAACATTTGCAGGACGGAAAAATTGATTTTGGAATCATCAGTACCCCGGTGAACAACAAATACGATTTTAAAATGACGCCTGTGCGCAAAATCCAGGATGTCTTTGTGGCGGGAAAAAAGTTTGAGTACTTAAAGGGTGGAAAATTAAGCTATAAAGAGCTTGAAAATCTTCCGGTGATGTGCTTAGAGGGCAGTACTTCCACAAGAAAATATGTGGAAGATTATCTGGCAGAACGCGGCACATTTGTCCGGCCGGAATTTGAACTTGCAACAAGTGATATGCTCATCCAGTTTGCAGTGCGCAACCTCGGTGTTGCCAGTGTCGTGTCGGATTTCGCAGAAAAATACATTGAAAATGGAGAATTATTCGTATTGAAATTTGACAAGGCGATACCGGAACGCGAGTTTTGCATTGTCTCAAACGAGCGTGCGCCGATGTCGGCAGCAGCGGAAAAACTATACGATTTTCTGCTTGTTCCGTAGTGAAAATGTCAGAAAAAGTTCATCAATTCTTCATCAATCTTAATGGAATATCAATGGGATTACGGGCAGGAATATGATAAATTTATATGCAGGATCAGGATATTTAGGGGGGAAACGTAAATGATGCGTTTATTATCGATCGGGATAGACTGTGTCTCGTCTGCTATTTTTGTGATTCCTGCTTTGGCTATTTTGCAGTGTACAATGTACAGGAAATGGGAATTTAAACCATTTTGTGTAAAACTGATATTTGCATTTTATGCGATTGCAATGTTTTCAGTTGTGGGTGTCCCTGCGATCGGGACATTTCAGATGGATTTCGGTCTGAATCTGATACCGTTTGCAGACATTGTAAATAGTCCGTTTGCATATATGAAAAATACGATTTTGAATATCATTTTATTTATACCGATGGGATTTTTTGTACCTGCGGTCTGGAAAAATTTCCGGTCTTTCAAAACCATGTTTTTCATGGGACTCGCGGTATCACTGGGGATTGAACTATTACAGATATTTACATTCCGGCTTACGGATATTGATGATCTGATCACCAATACGGCAGGAACTGTGATAGGATATGAAATAAGCAGAAGATTTTCTTTCCCGTTCTCTTTAAAAACAGAGGAATCGAAAGAAAGTTTAGTACGATATGAACCTGTCCTGATTCTGGCAGTTACGCTTTTGGTTTCCATATTTCTGAAACCAATGGTGTCTGATGGCATATGGAATATTGTGTTATCTGGTCCGTGGTGGGGAAAATAAGGAGATATAATGAATGATTATATCAAATATAATGAATATTAATTTTACTTATGGCATTACTTCGTGTATAATCATAAAGTAAAAACAGGAAGATGTGATGGTTTTTACAGACCATCACTTTTTTTATGCAGGAGGAAAATCAAATGGTTACAGCAGTAGTAGGCGCTAACTGGGGCGACGAGGGAAAAGGAAAAATCACAGATATGCTTGCAGATGAAGCGGACATCGTTATCCGTTTTCAGGGTGGAGCAAATGCAGGTCACACCATCGTAAACAACTATGGTAAATTTGCATTACATACATTGCCATCCGGTGTATTCCACAGCCACATCACCAACATTATCGGAAATGGTGTCGCACTGGATATCCCGAAAGTAATGAGTGAGATCAAATCAATCACAGACCGCAATGTGCCTGCACCAAAAATCATGATTTCAGATAGAGCACAGATGGTTATGCCTTACCACGTTCTTTTCGATCAGTATGAAGAGGAGCGTCTTGGAAAGAATTCTTTCGGTTCTACCAAGTCCGGTATCGCACCATTTTATTCAGACAAATATGCAAAGATCGGTTTTCAGGTAAGTGAGTTATTCGATGAGGAATTATTGCAGGCAAAAGTAAAACGTACCTGCGAGACAAAGAACATTATGCTTGAGCATATGTATCACAAACCATTATTAAAAGAAGAAGAGTTATTAGCTACTTTGCATGAGTACAGAGACATGGTCGCTCCATATGTCGGAGATGTTTCTTTATTCTTAGACAAAGCGATTAAGGAAGGCAAAAAGATCTTATTGGAAGGCCAGCTTGGTACTTTAAAAGATCCGGATCACGGAATTTATCCAATGGTAACATCTTCCTCTACTTTAGCAGCATACGGTGCGATCGGAGCAGGCATCCCACCATATGAGATCAAGAAGATTGTAACAGTAAGTAAAGCATACTCTTCCGCAGTAGGAGCAGGAGCATTCGTTAGCGAGATCTTTGGAGACGAGGCAGACGAACTGAGAAGACGCGGCGGAGACGGCGGTGAATTCGGAGCAACAACCGGACGTCCAAGAAGAATGGGATGGTATGACTGTGTTGCAAGTAAGTATGGATGCCGTCTGCAGGGAACAACGGATGTAGCGCTTACCGTACTTGACGTATTAGGATACTTAGATGAGATCCCGGTATGTGTTGGATACGATATCGACGGAGAAGTAACCACAGACTTCCCTGTAACTGCAAAATTAGAGAAAGCAAAACCAGTATTCAAAAAACTTCCGGGATGGAAATGTGATATCCGTGGAATTAAGAAATACGAGGATCTTCCGGAAAACTGCAGAAATTACATTGAGTTCATTGAAGGACAGATCGGATACCCGATCACAATGGTTTCTAACGGACCAGGAAGAGAAGATATCATTTACCGCAATAAATAAAAAGACTGAGGCAGGCGTGCAGTGGCACCCTGCCTTTTGTGACAAAACAAGGAAGAAGGAGGCTAAATCCTCTGCTCCTGCAAGGGCAGTCGCATTTTGCTTCGCAAAACAAGGAGGATTATGATAAAAAATATTATTTTAGATGTCGGGAAAGTTCTTGTGGCGTGGGAGCCGGAAGACGCAATGAAACAACTTGGATTTGATGATAAGACAGTGAAAGCAGTTGCGGATGCTACGGTAAATACTCCGGTCTGGCTTGAGACAGACCGTGGTGTCTGGTCAGATGAACAGATTCTTCAGGCATTTTATGAGAAGGCACCGGAATATAAAAAAGAGATCAATCTGTTCTGGAACCATCTGGAACTGGCAATCAAACAGTTTTCCTATACGAAAGAATGGATTTCCAAAATGAAAAAAGAGGGCTTGCATGTGTATATTCTTTCTAACTATGGAGATTGGACTTATCAGAGAACGAAGGACAATGCGCTGGATTTCTTACCGTTGACAGACGGCGATATCTTTTCTTACAGTGTGAGACAGGTCAAACCGGATGTGGAAATCTATGAGACATTATTAAAAAAATATCAGCTCACAGCGGATGAGTGTGTATTTATCGATGACCGGATGGAAAATATCGAGGGAGCCGAAAAAGCCGGAATCCACGGAATCTGTTTTGAGACGATTGAGCAGGTCAAAGAGGATCTGAAGAAATATGGAGTGAATGCGTAAAAAAAATGTAATAAAAATGAAGTGTGTCTAATATTTAGGCACACTTCATTTTGCATTATACAATAAATACAAATACAAGTCTACAAATTTTTAGAATTATCTGCTACTATAAGTATCAGGGATGCGGACACCTTACTTTCATAGATAATATGAAAGCAATACTGCAAACAATTTACAGGAAAGGGGACGCAAATGGAACAACGGAAACAATCATCTGGCAGATTGCCGGGCATCACAAGGGAAGCAGAAGAAGCACATCTAGCGCAGACGATCGAGATCACACAGCAGAATCTCGATAAAAACATCGCACAGGAGCAAAGACTGAAGGAGGACATCCACACGCTGTTGGAAACCTATGGACCAAAGGATGTGGAGGCGCTTTCGCTGATCGACAATACCCAGCTCATGTATGAGACGGTGAAGCGTGACAGGAGCAGATTAGAAAAAGCGCGGAAGAAGCCGTACTTTGGGCGGATCGATTTTTATGATGAGGATTCGAAAAAAGATGAGGCACTCTACATCGGAAGGGTTGGAATCTCAAAAAATATCATCGACAAAGTGGTCATCGACTGGAGAGCACCCGTGGCGTCGGTTTATTATGAGAATGCAGTCGGACCGTGCGAATATACGGTGCAGAATGAGAAAACTTACGCGATCGATCTTCTGATGAAACGGACTTATGAGATTGAAAACGATACCTTAAAAGATTTCTACGATTCGGATGTCGTGGCGAATGATGAACTTCTCACAAAATATCTGGCAAAAAATAAAAAAGCAGTACTCGGTGAGATCATCGCAACCATTCAGAAGGAGCAGAACGAAATTATCCGAAAATCTCCGAAACAGAATGTGATCGTACAGGGAAGTGCGGGTTCCGGGAAAACAACCGTGGCAATGCACCGGGTTTCTTACATTTTATATAATTATGACAAAGAGTTCCGCCCGGAGGATTTCTATATTATCGGAAGCAACCGCATTTTGCTGAACTACATCACCAGCGTTTTGCCTGATCTGGATGTATATGGAATCCGGCAGATGACAATGGAGCAGCTTTTCACAAGACTTTTGTATGAGGACTGGGACGAGCATACAATGCGCGTGCATGCACTGGAGAAAGAGGACAGCTTCATCCATATTAAGGGAACACTGTTCTGGTTCCAAAATCTGGAGGAGTACTGCAGAAAACTCGAAGAGGAGACGATTTTAGCGGAAGATATTTTCTTAGAAGTTCCAGTGAAAACCAGTTCTGTAAGGAGAACTTCAAGTAAGGTAACATTTCAAAAAACGAGCAAAATTCTTCTGACCGCAGAAGCGATTGCAGCTTATTTGAACGAAAACCCGGAGGTTTCCATCCAGAATAAAATTGCCATGTTGAACAAACGTGTAATGACAAAAGTGCACAACGAGATCACTGGAAAAGACATCCGGTACACAGCGGACGACAAGCGTGAGATCCAGAAAAAATACCGGTGGTATTTTGGCGGAAAAGAGTGGAAAACTTCTATCTTTGAGCTGTATGCGGATTTTTTAGAGGAGCAGAGGTTAAAAGGCTATCAGCTTCTTGTGCCGGAAAATGATTTTGATGTCTATGATCTTGCAGCGCTGGCATATCTTTACAAACGTGTGAAAGAGATAGAGCTTGTGCGGGAAGCAAGTCATGTCGTGATCGACGAAGCACAGGATTTTGGCATGATGGTTTACAGTGTGCTGAAATTCTGCATGAGAAACTGTACATTTACGATTATGGGTGATGTGTCGCAGAACATTCATTACGGATATGGTCTGAATGACTGGGAGGCACTGCGCAAATTATTTCTGACAGGCCCTTATGACAGTTTTGAGCTGTTGCGCAAGAGCTACCGGAATACGATTGAAATCTCTAATTTTGCAATGCGTATTTTGCAGCACGGCAATTTTCCGATTTATCCGGTCGAACCGATCATAAGACATGGAAAAGATGTGACGATGGCGCAGCTTTCGGATGACAAAGAGTTATACCACTACACAGCAGAGCAGGTAAAACACTGGCAGAAAGAGGGACTTGAAACCATTGCAATCGTATGCCGGGATGAAAAAGAGGCAGAGAAGATAAAAAAGAAGCTTGGCAAAAAGTTGTCCGTCACAGGCGATGATCTGGAAAACACAGAATTTGGAAGCGGTGTCATGATCCTTCCGGTAGCGTATACCAAAGGTCTGGAATTTGACGCTGTTTTGTTGTTTGACCCAAGCAGAGAAAAATATCCATCAGACGACGCGCATGTAAAACTCTTATACGTGGCGGCAACAAGAGCTTTGCACGAACTTGCGGTGTTATACAAAGATATTCTGACCGGACTGATCGCTGATCCGGTGCCGGAGCAGGAGCAGAAAGTTTTCAAAGTCGAAGAGAAAAAGCCGGTGCGGAGAGTGGTCAGGAAGCCTGAAGTGGTGGAGAAGCCGGAGTTATCTGAGAAGCCAATCACAAAACCCAAAACCATCCAGAAATCCATGAACCTCTCCGAACACCACACTTCCGAATTATCGGGTGTGCAATCTGTCCATAAATTCGGAGATATTCCGGACAACAGCATCCTGCGTCCATCGGGACATGGCAGGATCGACACAGCTGTCCGTTGGGCGGAGCAGACGGCGTGCGGTGTTGCCTGTGTCAGCAACTACGGTGTACTCCATGTCAGTCCGGTGAATGACGCCGTGATCCGTGTGACATTCGGCGCAGGGCAGAAAATAAAAGAATTGTTCCAGAACAGCCAGACGAAAATGAAGTGGCAGCAGAAAGAGACAAGAGAGGCAATCTTAATAAACACAAAAGAGATCCAGCTTACCGTCGACAAAAAAAGTGGTGCCATCTCCTATGCCAATGCCGCCGGAAAAACAGTGCTGAAAGAAAAGACAGCTCCACCGAGACAGATGGATGTGGTGAAAAAACAGAACTGGATGTACTTTGACTGGTCAAGATCGGAACGGCTGTCAGCCAAGGGTGTTTTAAAGGATGACAGGCTTCCACTCAAAAATACGACAAAATACATTTGTTATGGGGAAAAATCCAAACGTTTTCCACTGGTGCATTCCAATCTCGGCTATGGAATTGCAGTGGCAGCGGACAGCGATGTATTATGCTGTAACATTCCGATGTATGGACCATACATTTCCACAGAGCATATGGAGCTCATCGACTACTATTTTATCATTGGAGCGACAGAAGCGGATGTGATCAACCGCTATGTGGAATTTATGAACGGCTAAAGCCAGAAAGTGAAAATGTCAGATGAATTTCACAAAGTTATCACATTTTTTTCCAAAAGAAAACACATTTTTTCAATAAGATAATACTATCGAAAACCGACAGTTGCGAAATTCGTGAAAACAGACGGATTTCGCGATTTTCATGCGAGCCGGAAGTAAGGAGGAAAAGATTGTGATCGAGATCAGCCATCTGGTAAAAAAATATGGCGACCATATTGCAGTGAATGATCTGACATTGACTGTGGAACCAGGAAAAATTTATGGATTTTTAGGACCAAACGGTGCCGGAAAATCCACCACGATGAACATTATTACAGGGTACTTAGGTGCAACCAGTGGAGAGGTGAAAATCAATGGATTTGATATTTTTGCACAGCCGGAAGAAGCAAAAAAATGCGTGGGATATCTGCCGGAGATTCCACCTCTTTATATGGATATGACAGTCAGAGAGTATTTAAACTTTGTGGCAGAGTTAAAGAAACTCGAAAAAAGTCTGAGAAATAAATATGTGGAGGAGGCGATGGAGACGACCGGAATCACCGCGCAGCAGTCAAGACTGATTCGGAACCTGTCAAAAGGCTACAGGCAGAGAGTCGGATTTGCACAGGCAGTGTTAGGGTATCCGGAGATCATCATTCTGGACGAACCGACGGTCGGACTTGATCCAAAACAGATCATAGAGATCCGTGACCTCATCAAAGAACTTGGCAAAAATCATACGGTTATTTTAAGTTCGCACATTTTGTCTGAAATATCTGCAGTGTGTGATCACATTTTCATTATTTCCAAAGGAAAATTAGTGGCAGGCGATTCCACGGAGAATCTGATGAAACAGATGTCCGGGGCGCAGGAGATCGAACTTCTGATCAAAGGAGACAATGCGGCAGTGCAGGAGACATTCACCGGGATTGCAGAAGTTGAAAAATGCATTCCATTAGAGCAGAAGGACGAAGCGTGTGTACATCTGAATCTGATCGCAAAACCGGGAATGGATATCAGGGAACAGGTGTTTGCCTCCTGTGTCAACCATGGATTTGTCATTCTGCAGATGAATCCCGTTTCAAAATCTCTTGAGGATGTGTTCCTCGAACTTACGGAAAAAGAGGGGACACAGAAGGAAGTTCTGCCGGAGAAAAAACTCCATTTTGTAAAGTCTCATTTTGGAAAAGAGAGTAAGGAGGACGGGGAATAATGTTTGCGATATTAAAAAGAGAAGTAAAAGCTTACTTTCAGACGGTGACAGGATGGTTGTTTATTGCAGCAGTTCTTGTACTCTATGGACTATATTTTTATGTTTACAATCTGCGCGCAGGCTATCCTTATATTTCTTACTCACTGTCGGCGATCGCATTTATCATGCTGATCACGGTACCTGTGCTGACTATGCGCAGTTTTGCGGAGGAACGCCACAGCAGAACAGACCAGTTGATCCTGACTGCACCGGTATCTGTGGGAAAAGTAGTATTGGGAAAATATCTCGCAATGGCTTTTGTATTTACCATAGATATGGTGATCATTGCAATCACACCATTGCTGTTAATGTCCTACGGAACGATCCCATTAGGGGAATCCTATGCAGCAGTGCTTGGATTCTGGCTGTATGGCTGCGCCTGCATTGCCGTTGGTATGTTTATTTCCTCATTGACCGAAAGCCAGGTGATTTCCGCAGTTTTGACATTTGTTGCATTATTTGCCGGCTATATGATGGGAAGCATTTGTAATTTGATCTCAGAGAGCGGAAATCTTCTGACAAAAATTTTAGGCTGCTACGATTTTTATACGCCGCTTGATAACTTTATGAATGGAACATTGGATGTGGCGGGAATTGTCTATTACGTAACGATCATTGGATTACTTTTGTTCTTGACAGGGCAGTCCGTTCAGAAACGCCGCTGGAGCATCAGTTCCAAAAAAATATCGACAGGTGTATTTTCAACGGGAATGATCATTGCAATGGTGGCAGTGACCGTTGTTGTGAACCTGTTCGTGGCAGAACTTCCGGCAACATGGACATCCATTGATGTCACTTCAACGAAAATTTATTCCATCACAGACGATACGAAGGATTATCTGAAAAGTCTCGACGAGGATGTGACAATTTATGTGCTGGTGTCCGATGCATCAAAAGATACAAAGCTGGATGAGACATTACAGAGATATGAATCCCTGTCGAATCACATCAAAGTTTCCTATATCAATCCGGCTGCAAACCCGGCTTTTGCTGCGCAGTATACAGACAGTTCTGTAACTTCAAACAGCATGATCGTTGTGAGCAGCGAGCGTTCCAGAGTTATTGATTACAATGATGTGTATACCTATAGTTATGATTACAGCAGTTATTCCAGAAGCATTGATGGATATGATGCAGAGGGACAGCTTACAAGTGCGATTCAGTATGTGACCATGGATTCCACAGAGCTTCCGGTGATTTATCAGGTATCCGGACATGGGGAAACAGCTTTGTCCGGTGGATTTACAGAGGCAATTGAAAAAGCAAATATCACATTATCTGACCTTGCATTATTAAAAGAGGATGCGGTTCCGGAAGATGCAGCAGCGTTGATTATTAATGGACCGACCACTGATTTTTCGGAGGATGATGCCAGCAAAGTGATCGATTATATCAATCGGGGTGGAAAAGTGCTGATCACCTGTAATTTTCAGGCACAGGGTTTGGAAAACTTCGAGTCAATCCTGTCGGCATGCGGCATGGAGCGTGTTTCCGGCATTGTGATGGAAAATGATAAATCCTATTACTATAGCAATACACCGTATTATCTGCTTCCTGACGTAAATTCAAGTGCATATACAAGTTCCGTCAGCAGTTCATATATCTTTGCTCCATACAGCGAGGCAATCACCTATGGGGAAGATACAGATGATACAACTTATACAGCATTATTGGAGACGACAGATAAAGCAGTATCCAAGACAGATGCAGTAAATGCAACAACATCAGAGCTGGAGGAGGGAGATGCTGCAGGACCATTTGCGGTTGCGGTTGCCATGGAAAAAACAATCGATGAAGATACAGTCGCAAAAGTAGTGGTCGCCGGATCTGTGGAAATGTTTGCAGACAGTGCAGACCAGATCGTTTCCGGAAATAACAGCGCAATGTTTACAGATATCATTGCCCAGATGGTTGGCGATTCTGATCTTGCAACAAGTGTGATCCCAACAAAAGATTATACGCTCAGCGCCATCACGGTGGATGCAGCGGCAGGGATCCTGTACGGGCTTGGTCTGATGATCGTGCTTCCAGTCATTATGATGATTCTTGGAATTGTCATATGGGCATCAAGAAGAAAAAAATAAAACAATAGATGATAGAAAATCAAGATTGGAGACAGATAGAATATGAAAAAACAGAAAATTCAGTTTGTTGTAATTCTGATCGTGCTGGCAGTGCTTATCGCTGCCACCTTCGGAATGAAATGGTATAACAAAAATAAAGAGGAAGAGAAAACAGCGGAAGAAGAGGCTTCTACCATTTATATTTCCAAAGTGGACGTTGACACGATCACAGCATTTTCTTATGAGGTTGACCATGTGACGTATACTTTTACAAAGGATGGGGATACATGGACCTATGACGGAGACACATCACTGGATATGGATGAAGAAGCAATCGACAGCATGCTTGCAACACTGTCATCGCTGACAGCAATAGAAGAGATCAGTGATTATACAGATCTGAAAGAGTTTGGATTTGACCAGCCGGAAGATCTGATATCCTACACAACAAGTGAAGGGTCTGTTTCTCTTTTTGTAGGAAATAAAAATGACACTTTGAATGCATACTATATTATTTCTGCTGATGGAGGAAGCATTTATCTGACAGAAACGTCTCTTGCGGATGCTTTTTCAAAAACGATTGAGGAGCTGACAGTCACAGAGGATACAGAAAGCACGGAGACTGTTGAGAACACAGAAACTGTATCTGAGAACACAGAAGAATAAATAAGATAAAAGCAGAATCAGCACCTGACAGAAAATTTTGTTTAGGTGCTGATTTTTTAATGCTCTGCAGTATCTTTCTCTTCGGAATCTTTTTTGATCAGTTTGTAAATAAAACTGTATGCCCAGATCAAAACAGGGATGATCACAGAGGCATAAATGGATGTCATGAGCATGTTCATAAAATTTTCACTGGCAGAAACTGCACATACGATGGTAGAGACATAAAGTCCAACCAGAATAATGACACCGATGATTGCTAAAATTTGTTTTACTTTTTTCATATTTTGAATCCTTTCAGGAAAAATCGAATAAGTTATGGTATAATGTGCGTAAGCAATGAGCAGTGCCATAGACAGAGAAAATAGTTTGTGACTGCTTGCAGGCAAGAAATTATTTTCTTTGTCTATGATAGGGCGAATGCCCGTCAGCCAAGAAAATCTTTGATTTTTTTGGCATCACTGCAATCTAAAACGCACGATATAATCATCCTATCGAAAAAAAACATTTTCGTCAATAAAATTGTGGAAGAAAAGGCAGGTAAATCTGGTGGCATATGAAAAGCTTTTGAATGAAATTTATGCGGCGGTATCATTGAAATATCTGTGGAAGGAATACGAACCATATTTTGTGAAAAGTGAATCGCCGGACTGGATTAATCCAAACATGGATTTCGGGCTGGAAGTCAGTCAGGCACTTTTGCCGGATGACGGGCAGGAGGAGAGCTTTATCGAAAAATATCTTGGCTGCCGGAAAGAGGAACTGCCTCCTCTGGCGTTTGAAAAATATGGGGAACGGCTGAATTTTTACAATGGAAGGTTTTGGGCGATTCTGCCAGATAATACTGTGCAGCAAGATTATCTTTCCAAGGCGAAATATCGTTTTGATCGCAAACTGGAAAAACTAAATGCAAATTATATCCATAAGCACTACAATGGTCTGTATCTTTTTCTGCATCCGACCGACGAGAATGATATTGATGCAGGTGCACTGTTTGAATATATGAGATATACACAGGAAAAGAAAAAAATGCGGTTTGACCGGGTATTTTTAAATTGTGTCAAAACCATTTATGTCTGCAATTACGAAAACAATACGATTGAGCCGATTGTGCTGCCGCCAAATGCGGAAAACTTTTTGAATACAGAGGCGGAGTACCTCCGCAATTGCTGTGACTGGAAGGATGGGACAGCGTTGGAGATGAAGCGTGGCGATGAGAGCTTTTAAATGAGTGTAGAAATATGATTGGAGGAAAATAGAATGAACGGTATCTTTCGCAGAGTAAGTATCAGAAAATATCAGGAAAAGAAAATTGAGCAGGAAAAAGTGGAACAACTGCTTCGAGCTGCAATGGCAGCGCCGTCTGCATGCAACTAGCAGCCGTGAGGAGCTGGCTCTTCCATTTCAATCATTCAGTCAAAATGCAAAAGAGCAGGAAAAGTTATAAATGTCAAAATCAAAATGTAAGAGGAAAATTATAATTAAAAGAATTTGAAATCTTTAGAGGTATAATACATATGCATTACCATGAAATCGGGAATGGCATAAGAACGTTGAAGTAAAATGGGTATTTGGAGTAGAAAATAAAGATGATAGAAAAAGTACAGGAAAAGAGCAATACAGAATGTGATGTGAACTACTATTCATGGGGGAGCGCAAGGATCAGCCATATCCTGCGAAATCCCTTTTATAAGGGCGCACATCTTGTCTGCCGGACGCACCAGAAAGGCATCCGCTCCAATACCTATGACATTATCCCCCGTGAGGAATGGGAGGTCATTGAGGGCTGCCATGAGGCGATTGTGACGCCGGAGGAATGGGAACAGGTGCAGGAAGTCAGGATCGTTTATAACTTTGTCGGGGAAATCCCGGAGATTGCAACATAAAAACTTTACCCCATCCCTAAACAACCGAGAGATGGGGTAAAATTTTTTGTTGATCAGAAATGTAAATTAAAAAGTGAGTATGGGAAAAATGCTCTAAAAAATGCAAATATTGTTTGCGGGAAAAGTCTCACCGCTTATGAGAATGTTCGTAATCAGTTAATGCCTGTAAAGCTTTGGGAGCTAATGGAAACAGTGCTATCATGTTAAAAATTGTCATCAGACCGACCCCAACGTCTCCCAAATCCCATACAAACTGGTATGCTGCAATGCCGCCGATAAAGAGCATTACAAGGGTCAGTACCTTGTAGAGCGTCTGAGAGAGCCAGTTATCGCCAAACAAATACGCCACATTTGATCTTGCATAAAACAAAATTCCTAAGAATGTGGAAAAGCTAAATAAAAACAGAATTAGTGCGATGAACACAACACCAAATTCGCCAAAATAGTATGCCATAGCAGCTTGCAGTAAATCCATACCTGCTAACCCCTCGGTTAATTCCTGAGGCACTAAGAGCATAATCATCGCTGTACAGGTGCAGATTACATATGTATCGATGAATACTCCGAGAGCCTGAAAAAGCCCCTCCTTGGCAGGATGGTCGATATCCGCAGCGGCAGCCGCACAGGGGGCGGAACCAGATCCTGCTTCGTTAGAGAATAATCCACGCTTCGCACCGTTCATGATCGCTGCGCCGATACCTCCACCAACAGCTTGCCGCAGACCGAACGCCTCGCTGAAAATCCGGCTCAAAACATCGGGAAGCTGACCAGCATTTTTGACAATAATGAAAATTGTAAGGAAAAAGTAACATGCGGCCATGATTGGCACCATGATATCCAGAACTTTGACAGTGGCGTTTTTCCGCAACACAATTATCGCAGCAATAGCAACTAGAAAAATTGTGGTATACAGCGGAGGAATGTGGAATGCATTTTCAAAAGAAGATGCGACCGAGTTGCTGATCACCTGACTGATTCCACACCAGCAGAGAAGCCCGGATAAGGCAAACAGACATGCGAAGAGGGAATATCTTTGTCTCTTACTCCTTGATGCGAACAGTACGTGGAGATAATACGCCGGACCACCACGGTAACCACCATACAGCGGATCCTTTTCCTTGTAGATTTGGGCCAAAGTCGCCTCTATAAAGGCAGTAGATGCGCCCAAAAGTGCAATGAGCCACATCCAGAATACAGCACCTGCACCTCCTGCGGAGATGGCAGCCACAACGCCCATCAGATTGCCCATGCCTACGCGGCAAGCCGTAGATACAATCAGTGCCTGCAAGCCAGAGATACCGTCAGAATTTTTGGTTTTGTTATTCTCTAGTGTTATACGGATCATTTCTGGGAACATTCGGAGAGGAAGAAAGTGAGTGCGGATCGTAAAATAGATTCCGGCTGGCACCAAAATCATAACCAGAAGGGATATTCCCAGTGTACTTCCTCCTGGAAGCGGGATCTGCACCAGATCTCCCCATAAAAAGTTATAAATTGCATTAATTAATGATATCATCTTAAAAAACATCCTCTCATGATAGGGTAAAATTTCCAAATACAGGTACCAGGACTCATTTGGCAGACATGTGTTCTCCTTTAACATCTGGTTCAATCAAAATAATGAAATCGGTAGTTTATCCTCTCAGATATTTCTTTGCCAGACAGCTGAACACAGCAAGAGACCGTTCTATCTGCTCGGTTGGAACACAATAGGAGATGCGTACATGTCCAGGGCAACCAAAGCTACTACCCGGCACTAGAAGGAGATCCATCTTCTGGGCTGCTCGGGCGAAAGCAACATCATCCTCATCAAGACTCTTGGGGAAGAGATAGAAAGTGCCTCCGGGTACGACACAGGTGTAGCCCAGATTCCTCAGGCTATGGGTGAGGATGCGAGCGTTTTTCTCATAGACAGAGAGGTCAGCCGTTAGGTCGCAACAGGCTGGCTGCAGCTCCGCAAGTAAGATATAGCTCCTCCCCCTTGCAATCTATCGCAAATCGACGGGAAAGAGAAGACGCAATTCGCGTTCGGACTTCTGGGTCACCTGCGGCGCTGGTGTAACCGTGGAGAAGGCAGGGCTCCATCTCACGGATGAGGCGTTCGATTTCCATCGATACCTGAGGGGGTGGAGGCACACTGGGGTTTCCAATGGAGAAGTCAAAAATATTTTCCCGGCCAACCACTTTGGCTCGCTGATTTCCATACTCAAAAAGTTCCCGTATTACTGATCGAGTTTGTCCCAAAGACAAGGATTCCTGATTTATCATCTTGTTTTCTCCCTAATTAAATGTTGCTTCTTATGTCGCTTCTTCTGTTCTGCTTATGAACACTTTAAAAGATTCGCACATATTATAGTTGACAGAAAAAAATTACTACCACTTAACCAGTTGTTGCACCTTCTGGTTTGCCTCTTGTAAAACGGCAGCAGACACAAGCAACGCCTGATGTTCCTGATTTGTCAGGTGATACTCTACCAACTCTCGAATACCAGACCCATTCAGAACAGCGGGAATACCTAAATAGAGGTCGGAGAGTCCATATTCCCCATGCGGCATGACAGACAGGGGCATAACAATGTTTTCATCCTGTATGATAGCCTTGATCATTCGTGCTGCAACAGCAGCAATACCATAATTAGTAGCGCCTTTCTGTTTTACAATCTGATAAGCAATTTTGGCAATTTCTTTTCTAATTGAATCCAACTCCACATAACGAAACCTCTCCGGGCTATCTCGCAGGATATCTATAATACGCTTTGCGCCGACTGTTACTTGGCTCCAGGGAATCATTTGTGAATCTCCATGTTCTCCCATGCACATGGCCTCCAGGCTGCGGGCATCAACACCAATCAGGTCAGCCAAAAAATAACGCAGGCGTGCAGAATCCAAGGCGGTTCCTGTTCCCATAACCTTTGAGTCCGGCAGACCGGAGATACTTTTGACCAGATAGGTCATAGCGTCCACAGGATTTGTGATGACCAGAAAGATTCCATGAAAGCCGCTATCCATAACTGCTCTGGTGATGGAAGCTACAACAGTAGCAGCGTTTTCCAACATGTCCAGCCGAGTCATGCCCTCTGTATAGGGGACGCCCACAGCCAATACAACAATATCTGCATCAATACAGTCCGAATATGTTCCTACACTGATTTGGATATTACTATCGTAATATCCCACAGAGTGATTCAAGTCGGTGACTTCTGCCCACGCTTTTTCTGCATTTCTGTTGATTAGCACTAGATTGTTGCAGGTGTTGCAGATTACAAGATGATGAGCCAGAGCAGTACCTACATTGCCAGCACCGATAATGACAACTTTGCTTCTTCCAATAGCCATAAAATCCTCCTAATTCGAAGATGTACAGTTGAATTTCCTGCTTTAATAGTGTATCATAGGATTGATGATTAAGGAAACAAATGATTTTTATTATTATAATTATATTTTTTAATTAAGGGAGAAACATGGATCTAAGATTGTTTTCCACCTTTCTAAGGGTGGCAGAATTGCAGAATTTTACAAAAGCGGCGGAGCAACTAGGTTATTCTCAGGCTACTGTCACAGTTCAGATTCACCAACTGGAGCAAGCACTGGGGATCCAGCTTTTTGAGCGAATTGGGAAACGAGTTCGGATGACCGAGCATGGAGAACAGTTTATCCCCTATGCCATAGAGATATTAAAGGCTGAACAAAACGCAAAAGATTTTCTCCGTGAACCAGAAAATCCTTCAGGACGTTTACGAATCGGTACGGCGGAATCTCTTCTGCTGAGCGTTCTTACGCCCATTCTGATGGAATACCACCATCGTTATCCGGATGTAATGGTCAGCATCCACACAGGTTTGATTCATGAACTGTTCGATATGGTTCGACAGAATGATGTGGATCTTTTATTCTTTCTGGACAAGAAAACAGATTTTGCAGATTGGGTCAAGTTGCTGGAACAGCAGGAACCCATCCTATTTGTTGCTTCCCACGATCATATGATTTGTCGCAAGAAAAAAGTATCTTTAGCGGAAGTGGTGCGCGAACCCTTTGTGCTAACGGAAAAAAGTGTCAGTTACCGCTATGATCTGGAGCAGCTTCTGGCGGAAAAAAAGCTGGAAATACACCCTTTTCTGGAAACCGGTAACACGGACATCCTCGTCAGAATACTGCTTCATGGCAACTGCTTGTCTTTCCTTCCGCAATATGTGGTTCGTCCTTATCTACTATCCGGGAAAATGCAAACCGTAGATGTTGAGGACTGTCGTATTCAGATGTGGAGTCAGCTGGTGTATCACAAAAACAAATGGGTTACACCCCAGATGAACTGTTTTATTACGCTCATGAAAGAAAAAATGGGTAAAGTAATATAATGCTTTTTATAGCTCTTCTCATTTCAGAGAAGAGCTATTTTTATGCTCATTTTAAATTTACCGCTTGACATTGTGGCAAAGATTTGGTAGCTTTCGGTTGCCTGGTATTCTAGTATTAAAAATACTTGCTATTCCCCACCAAAAAAAATCCTTTGAAAATCCCATCAATATTTGCTATAATAACAAATGCATCTATGCATGATGCAAATATACTATAATTAGAAATCGAGGAATGTAACATGGCATTATTGGAACAGTGGCAGAAAGTTGCCTATAATGAGAAAGCAGATAGAGGTGAATTACAGAGATTCTGGCAGAGATACTTCCTTTTAGAGAAGGGCGTATACGAACAGCTTTTAACAAATCCGGATGAGAAAGTAGAAGGAACTGTAAAAGAGCTTGCAGAGAAGTACAACCTCAGTGTTATGGAGATGACAGGATTCTTAGACGGAATCAACGACAGCTTGGTAGAGGCTAATCCAATCGACACCATGGAAGAAGATACAAAAGTTAACCTTGTTTTTGACAAAGAAAAATTATACAAAAACATGGTTGACGCAAAAGCAGACTGGTTATATGAATTACCACAGTGGAAAGAGATTTTCGATGATGAGAAGAGAAAAATTTTATTCTTAGAGCAGAAGAAATCTGGCACTGTTCATGTAGGCAAAAAAGTCGGACGTAACGATCCATGCCCATGCGGAAGCGGTAAGAAGTACAAATACTGCTGCGGAAGATAGTCCGTCATACCGGAATTGTAAAAAATACTTTACAGATAGAAGAAAAGGGTATAGAATGACCCTAGTCAAAACGATGAAGAGAAGAGTAGCATAAGCAAAAGTCCCAGAGAGGAAGGCGTTTGGTGTGAGCGTTCCGGCTTGGAATTATGTGAAGACCAGCTCTGAGTGACCCCAATCCGGTCCGGTGATACCGTTATAATCAAGAATGAGATTTCTCTGGAATGGACAGGCAGTAAGAAGATTGATGTCTGGTAAGACGGAGAGATGAAGATGGGTGGAACCACGATCAGTATATCGTCCCTGATATTGTAGGAATGCAGTATCAGGGATTTTTTATGTTGTACAGAGAATCGGAGATACTTCCTACAGAAACTTATTTTTATATAGCGAAAGGAAATGAAGAAAATGGTAGATTTTAAAGCAGACGAAAGACTGAATACTTTAAACCATTCCTGCGCACATGTGATGGCACAGGCAGTAAAACACTTATACCCACAGGCAAAGTTCTGGGTAGGACCAGTTGTAAAAGAAGGTTTCTATTATGATATTGACCTTGGCGATGATATCATCAACGACGAAGCAATTGCAGCAATCGAGAAAGAGATGAAGAAAGTCTGCAAAGAAGGCAAGAAGATTTACAGACGTGAGATTTCCAAAGCAGAAGCAATGGAAATGTTCAAAGATGATCCATACAAACTGGACTTAATTGAAGGTCTGGAAGATGGAAACATTTCTGTTTACGATCAGGGAGATTTCACGGATCTCTGCCGTGGACCTCACGTAGACAATACAAAGTTATGCAAGAACTTCAAACTTGTAAAATACTCTGGTGTATATTGGAAAGGTGATGCAAACAATCACGTAATGCAGCGTATTTACGGTGTATGTTTCCCGACACCGGAAGAGTTAGAGGAGCACTTAAAACTTCTTGAGGAAGCAAAAGACCGTGACCACAGAAAAATCGGTAAAGAGATGAATCTTTTCATGTCGGATGACCTTGTTGGACGTGGACTTCCAATGTTCCTTCCAAAAGGATACACAGTATGGCAGGAACTTGAAAATTATATCAAAGCAAAAGAGAGAAAACTTGGATATCTTCATGTTATGACACCTTGTGTTGGTACGGTTAATCTGTATAAAACATCCGGTCATTGGGATCATTACAAAGACAATATGTTCCCTGCAATGGAAGTGGAGGGAGAGTCCTTTGTTCTCCGTCCAATGAACTGCCCGCATCATATGATGATTTATGCAAACAGAATGCATTCCTACAAAGATCTTCCAATCCGTATCGGTGAGATCGCACATGACTTCCGTTTCGAAGCCAGCGGTACTTTAAAAGGTATCGAGAGAGGACGTCATTTCTGCCAGAACGATGCACATCTTTTCGTGACACCGGAACAGATTGAGTCAGAGTTCTCACAGGTTGTAGATTTGATTTTTGATACTTACAAGGATTTCAACATCACAGATTACCGTTGCGTGCTCTCCTTAAGAGATCCTGCTGATAAAGTAAAATATCATGATGACGATGAGATGTGGAACACAGCAGAGAATGCACTCCGAAAAGTATTAGATGACCTTGGAATCGACTACACAGAGGAAATCGGTGAGGCTGCATTCTACGGACCAAAACTTGACGTAAACGTAAAACCGGCAATCGGAAATGAATACACACTTTCCACCTGCCAGCTTGACTTCTGCTTACCAGAAAAATTCAATCTGACATACATTGACAAAGATGGCACAAAGAAAACACCGGTTGTTTTACACAGAGCAATCCTTGGTTCCCTTGACCGTTTCATGGCTTATATCTTAGAGGAAACAAAAGGAAATCTGCCACTCTGGTTAGCACCGGTCCAGGCAAGAATCATTCCGGTTAAAAATGAGGATGAAGAGTTGAATGCATACTCACATGAACTTCTCAGCTATCTGGATGAGAACGGTATCCGTGTGGAGATCGACGAGCGTGCCGAGAAACTTGGCTATCGTGTAAGAGCTGCACAGGTAGAGAAAGTTCCTTACCTCATCATTCTTGGAAAGAACGAAGTAAAAGACGGAACGGTAAGCTACAGACTTCACGGTGAGCAGGCTACCACAACCGTTCCAAAAGAAGAGTTCCTTGCAATGTTAAAGGATGAGATCGCAACAAAGAAGATCAATCCTGCCGCATTAAAATAAAAATGAATAAAAATTGAAAGAAGGGCATATGTCAGAAAATTATGGCATATGCTCTTTTGCATATTTTTTTCAAAAATCGCCATACTAATCTAAGACAATTGCGAAACTCATGAAAATCTAAATTGAATTGTGAGAAATTGACAAAAGACATGAAAGACATTGGGGAACCGCCGGTTCTTAGAAGGCAGGTACAACTGTAAGTTGTGCCTGGCTTCTTAGTACCGTTGCGAGTGACACATAGCGAAAGCGTGTCTTGAATGTTTTTGTTAATTTTGAACAATTTAAAGAAGATTATGAGGAGTTTCACAATTGTCTGACAGATTTGAAGGAAAAGGAGAAAAAAGTATGGCATATTTGGATTGTTCAGTGAAAAGCTGCACCTACAATAATGAAGACGGCTGTTGCTGCAAAGGCGACATTCAGGTGGAGGGACGCGAAGCAACCGAAGCACAGAGCACCTGTTGCGGAAGTTTCAAAGACCGCGGAACAAACGGTGCAGCCTGTAACGCATTAAAAGATGTTTCTAAGGAAATCGACGTTGCGTGTGAGGCAGCACACTGCCGTTTCAATGAAAATGAGAAATGTCACGCAGATCATATCGGTATTTCCGGTGCCGGAGCCTGCACCTGTGGAGAGACAGAGTGCGCAAGCTTCGAGTGCAACTGTAAATATGAATAATTAATACAGGTATGAAACTGGTCTGCACATGCTCCATTTGTGCAGACCATAAAAAAGCAGGATAAGAAAATTTACATCTGTAAAGCAGGATTCCAGTGCTTTAAAACACAAAAACTACACAAAAAGTTTACAAAGATACCCTTGTTTCTTTTGCCCCGGAGATGTAGTATGGGAGTTGGAAAAACAAAAAGATTCCTGTTTGGAGGCGGTACTTATGAGAAAAAAATCACATATTTCACTGGCACGTTATATTGTAAATAATATGGAAGACAATGATCTGAAAAAACATAAATTATCTTTTTACATCGGAAGTGTCCTGCCGGACATTAAGCCATCTTTCGTCTATAAGCGCCATGAGATGGACGGAACTTACCCGGATATCAGACGCCATATTGAGCGCCTTTCCGAGGGCAGAAAACTGGTGGAGAAGAAAAAAGGACGCAAGTATTACATGGATCTTGGACAGATCAGCCACTATCTGGCAGACTATTTTACCTATCCTCACAATAAGATCTATCCGGGAAGTCTGAAGGATCACTGTTCTTACGAGGAGAAGTTAAAGCGGGATTTGCGGAGATATATCAGGACGGACGCTGCAAAACCGCATAAAGCAGATCATCTGGAATTTAACAGTGCCAGAAATCTTTGCGATTTTATCCAGAAATCCCATGATGATTATCTTGTGAGAAAGCATGATGTGGAGGATGATATCCATCACATTGTGGAGGTGAACTACAAGGCAATGGAGACAATGATACATTTACTCGCCGAGAAAAGGGCAGAATTCCGGTTAAAACATTCCTGAAAAATGAAAAACATACAAAAACGATAGGAAAACATACGAATCAAATATTAATTTTTTATGAACAGCGCATCCAAAGTCGAAAAATGGATGCGCTGTTTTTGTAGGAAATACGTGCAATTGTGAAAAAATCCGTTTGGAAATGTCGAATTTTGGAGAAAACTCATCACCTAATTCATTTGATTTTTGAATCTGCGGATAGTAATATGGAGAATATAAAAGAGAGGAAAAGAAAAAGGGGAAAAGAAAAAGGGACTATTCTCTGCTCCGGCAATTAGCAGAAATTTGAATTTGTAAAATTGCATTTTCCATTGAGGAAATCAGGAGGATTCATATGAGAAAGTTGAGTGAGTTACAGCAGGAAATCGAATCCGTTCGATTTGAACTGGATCAGGCACTTTTACGACAGGATAAGTTTGATAATTACTATCAAAAAAGTACAAAACTCGATCAGCTGATTGAAGAGTATATCGAGGAAACAGAAAGAAGTAAGTAGAGAAGAATGGAAAATAATGCCAAATCAGGAAATAACTGGTCTGGCATTATTTTTTTGCGCTAAAATATTGATTTTTTCTTAAGAATAGTCTAATATATGTTTAAAAGTGGTGGAAAGTGGTAGAGAATGGTTCGAAGTGGTGGCAAATGACCACAGAAATGGAAAATCAAGAGGAACCAGCTGCCGCACAAAGGCAGGTGATTGTGTCATGTTTATGGGAGAATACAACCACACAGTTGATCCAAAAGGCAGACTGATAGTTCCGGCAAAATTCAGAGAGCAGCTTGGCGATGAATTTGTAGTGACAAAGGGACTTGATGGATGCTTATTTGTGTATACGTCAGAAGAATGGCACAACATCGAAGAGAAATTCAGAAACATTTCCATGACTTCCAAGGATGCAAGAAAGTTTTCACGTTTCTTTTTTGCAGGAGCAGCTTCCTGTGAACTGGACAAGCAGGGAAGAATCCTTCTTCCACCAGTTTTAAGAGAATATGCAAATCTGACAAAAGATGTCGTTTTAGTCGGAGTCTTAAGCAGAGTGGAAATCTGGGACAAAGACAGATGGCAGGAGAATACATATGATGAAGATGAGATGGATGAGATTGCAGAACACATGGCAGATTTAGGGTTCAGCATCTGATCCGCAGAGAATAAAAAAAGAGAGCCAGAGCAAAAGTCAGGCAGAGAGGATCACAATGGAATTTAATCATTATTCAGTATTACTAAATGAGACAATTGAAAATTTGAATATCAAGCCTGACGGAATCTATGTGGATGGAACACTTGGCGGTGGCGGACATGCTTACCAGGTGGCTTCACGGTTATCAGAAAAAGGCAGGCTGATCGGAATCGATCAGGACGCGGATGCTATCGCAGCCGCCGGAGAAAGATTAAAGGAATTTGGTGACAAGATCACCATTATCCGAAGCAATTACGCCAACATGAAAGAGGAACTTCACCGCATTGGCGTGGAAAAGGTGGATGGAATCGTGTTGGATCTTGGCGTATCTTCGTTTCAGTTAGATACACCGGAGCGTGGTTTTACTTACCGTGATGAGAATGCTCCACTTGATATGAGAATGGATGACAGACAGAGCCTGACTGCAAAAGATATTGTAAACGGATACAGTGAGATGGATCTTTACCGTATCATCCGTGATTATGGTGAGGACAAGTTCGCAAAAAATATTGCAAAACACATCGTGCAGGAGAGGGCAAAGAAACCGATCGAGACAACCGGAGAACTGACGGAGATCATCAGGGCTTCCATTCCAATGAAAGTTCAGGTGACCGGTGGACATCCGGCAAAAAGAACGTTTCAGGCAATCCGTATTGAGCTGAACAAAGAGTTAGAAGTACTGCAGAATAATCTGGATGATATGATCGACCTTTTGAATCCGGGTGGAAGAATCTGTATTATCACGTTCCATTCCTTAGAGGATCGAATTGTAAAGACGAATTTTAAACGAAATGAGAACCCATGTACCTGTCCAAGCGATTTTCCAGTGTGTGTATGTGGCAAAAAATCCAAGGGAAAGGTAGTCACAAGAAAACCGATTCTTCCTTCCGAGGAAGAATTAGAAGTGAACTCCCGTTCCAAGAGTGCAAAATTAAGAGTTTTTGAAAGGGTGTAGCAGATGCCGAACAGAACAGTAAATCACAACAATCGAAATAGAGCAGCATATCAGGTAGATGGCAACACCGTACGCCGTATGGAGGCGATGCCGGATTACCGCAAAGAGCGCAGAGACAGACAGGAGCGGGAACGCGAGGAAGAGCTGAGAAAACGCAGACGTGCCGCAGCCAGAAATCAGGAAAAAGCGCTTCGCATGAGCAAAAGTTATGTTGTATTCCTGACAATGGCAGTGACCGTATTTGGCATTTTCTGTGGAGCTTATATTAAGCTTCAGTCCGATGTGACTGCAAGAATGAAAAAAATCGCAAGCTTAGAGAGCCAGGTGACAGACCTTAAGGCTGACAATGACGAGGCTTACAAGAGAATTAATACCGCAGTAGATCTCGATGCGATCAAGGAGAAGGCAATCAATGAACTTGGTATGTTTTATGCAACACAGGATCAGATCGTCTACTACTCTGTAGATAAGACAGACTACATGAATCAGTATAATGAAATCCCACAATAGGGGGATTTTCAGACAAAAAATAATTCAGGTGGTAGAATGGCAAAAAGAAGACCGAAAAAGCCGATGTTAAAGTTTCCAAAGCGTATGCAGAAAAAAATGATTGTCATGTTTACGGTTGTTGCAGCGCTTATGATCGGACTCATCGGAAGACTGATGTATATTGAATACACCAGTGGAGAAAAATATGAGAAAATCGTTCTGGCACAGCAGGGCTATGACAGCCAGACAATTCCTTATCAGAGAGGTGACATTGTAGACGCAAAAGGAACTGTGCTGGCAACCAGTATCGCAGTTTATAATGTGATTCTGGACTGTTCCGTTTTAAATGATGATGAAAAATATGTGGAGCCGACGATCAATGCGCTTGTAAGCTGCTTCCCGGATCTGACGAGTGAACAGCTTTATTCTTATCTGAAAGACTCTCCGGATAGCAGATATATCGTGCTTGCCAAACGTTTGTCCTATGATACGATCCAGCCTTTTGTGAATCTGCAGGAGGAGCGGGATGAAAAGGGAAAACTGGTCAATCCATATATCAAAGGTGTTTGGTTTGAAAAAGAGTACCAGAGACAATATCCATATGGAAAACTGGCAAGTTCTGTGATCGGGTTCACAACATCCGGTAACCTTGGAATTAATGGACTGGAAAATTATTATGATGACACGTTAAATGGAATTAACGGCAGACAGTATGGATATCTGAATTCGGACAGCAATTTCGAAAAAACGATCAAACCGGCAGTCAACGGCAATACGTTAGTGACAACGATCGATGCAACGATCCAGTCGGTGGTAGAGAAGAAAATACAGGAGTTTAATGAGGCCTATACAGATGGTTACAGAGAGGGTGAGGGCGGAGCAACAAGAATCGGCGTGCTCATCATGAAACCGGACAATGGCGATGTCCTTGCAATGGCACAGTATCCAAATTACGATCTGAGCAATCCATGGGATTTATCTGAGTATTATACACAGGAAGAGATCGATGCGATGGATGATGATGCGAGACTCGAAGCGTTAAATCAGTTGTGGCAGAATATATGTCTGACCTATACTTATGAGCCGGGATCAACGGCAAAACCATTTACGGTTGCAGCCGGGCTTGAGACAGGAACACTGTCGACAAATGATACCTTTTTCTGTGATGGAGCCGAACAGCTCAGCGGATTTACCGTAAAATGTGTTGCCTATAGAAAAGGTGGACACGGAATGCAGACTTTGGAACAGACATTGATGAATTCCTGTAATGATGCCCTGATGCAGATGTCCTACCGGATCGGGGCAGAGAATTTCACGGAGTACCAGCAGATTTTTGGATTTGGACAGAAAACGAACATTGATCTTCCGGGAGAATCGAGAACAGATTCCCTGATTTACACATTGGATACAACATCACAGCTGAGTCTTGCAACCAATGCTTTCGGACAGAACTTTAACACCACGATGATCCAGCTTGGAACCGCTTTCTGTTCCCTGGTCAATGGCGGTAAATTATATCAGCCAAGAGTGGTAAGCAAGATCACAGATCAGAATGGAAATACGATTCAGGATATTTCCCCGACGTTGCTGCGTGAGACGGTATCCAAGACAACAAGTGATACATTAAAACAGTATATGTATTCAACCGTGACATCCGGTACAGGAAATACGGCAAAAGTAGACGGTTACTCCATGGGAGGTAAAACCGGAACGGCACAGAAAGTGCCACGTGATGGTGTGAACTATCTGGTCTCTTTTATCGGTTTTGCACCGGTGGACGATCCGCAGTTAATGATCTACTGTTTTGTGGATCAGCCAAACTCACAGGATCAGCCACACAGTACATTTGCACAGAATATTGTGAGGGAGATTTTAGAAGAAGTACTTCCTTATATGAATATTTATCCGGATGAGGAGACGACCGGCTTACATTCCGGATGGGATATTACCGGAACAGATACAGGCGCAGCCGCTGTGACAGACCGTGTGACAGGAAATATGGAAAATATTTCGGAGGAAGAACCGGAAGGAACAGATGATGTGCCGGATACCATGGAAGATATTCCGGGAGCCGAGGAAAACAACGAAGAAAACGCCGAAAATGATGGTGTAAATGCAGAAGAAGCAGGAACAACATCCGATAACAGTGAATAGAAACATAACCTCATAAAAGTTGGAATAAAATGCAAGGAAGACTTTTATGAGGTTTTTGTTTTATGTATCGGAATAAGACCTTTAATCGCAAAAAGGTAATGATCGTATTCGTAGCAGTTTTTTTTATCATGATGTTTCTGATCGGAAGACTGGTATATCTGATGATCTTCTGCTCCGAATATTATGGAAATAAAGCGGAGAATCTTCATGAGAGGGAACGTGATATTAAGGCGGCACGGGGAAAACTTTTGGATGCAAACGGCACAGTGCTTGCCACAAACAAATCTGTGTGCACGATCTCCGTGATCCATAACCAGATAGAGGAACCCGAGAAAGTCATTGAGATGCTTGTGAGAGAACTGGGTATTCCGGAAGAGACTGCGAGAAAGCGCGTGGAGAAAGTCAGTTCCATCGAGCGTGTGAAAACAAATGTCGCAAAGGAGACCGGGGATGCAATCAGAGCCTATGGACTCTCCGGAGTGAAAGTGGATGAGGATTATAAACGATATTACCCTTATGGGACGCTCGCTTCCAAAGTGCTTGGATTTACCGGAGCTGACAATCAGGGCATTTTGGGACTTGAGGTAAAGTATGATGAATATCTTCAGGGAACCAACGGGAAAATCCTCACGTTAACCGATGCAAGGGGAATAGAGATCGAGAATGCCGGGGAGAGCAGATTAGAACCTGTGAACGGTTATGATCTTTGCTTATCCTTAGACCGCAATATTCAGATGTACTGTGAGCAGGCGGCAAAAAAGGTCTGCACAAAAAAGTCAGCGGACAGTGTTTCTGTAATCGTGATGAACCCGCAGAACGGCGAACTTATGGCGATGGTGAATTATCCTGAATTTGACCTGAACGATCCGTTTACGCTGGTTGGAGACACTGGAGAATCCGTGTCAGCGGAAGAAAAACAGAATCTGTTGAATAAAATGTGGCGAAACCAGTGTATCAGTGATACCTACGAGCCGGGTTCCACATTTAAGATTATTACGGCAGCGGCAGCGCTAGAAGAGGGAGTGGTAAAACTGGACGATGCATTTTTCTGTCCGGGTTATAAAATTGTGGAGGACAGAAGAATCCGGTGTGCAAGAACGACAGGACACGGGGCGGAAACGTTTGAGACAGGGATCATGAACTCCTGCAACCCGGTTTTTATGGAACTTGGCGAGCGGTTAGGCGCGGAGAACTTTGTCGGTTACTTCAAACAGTTTGGGCTGTTATCCAAAACGAATATTGATCTTCCGGGGGAAGCGGGAACAATCATGCATAAGACGGAAAATATTGGACCGGTGGAACTTGCGACAATCTCGTTTGGGCAGTCGTTTCAGATTACCCCCATCCAGCTTGTCACGACGGTATCTTCTATTATTAATGGGGGAACGCGCGTGACACCACATTTTGGCGTAAGCGTGCAGGATGCGGACGGAAATACAGTAAAAACGTTCTCCTATGAAACGCATGAGAATATCTGCACAGCAGAAACTTCGGAAACGATGCGCTATCTGCTGGAGAAAGTGGTGTCAGAGGGAACCGGAAAAAATGCCAAAATCGAGGGCTTTTCCATCGGCGGAAAGACAGCAACTTCACAGACACTTCCAAGAAGCGACCATAAATACATTTCATCGTTTCTCGGATTTGCGCCCGCTGACAATCCGCAGGTGCTTGTGCTTGTTGTCATTAACAATCCGCAGGGGATTTATTACGGCGGAACGATCGCTGCTCCTGTGGCGAAGGAAATATTCGAAAACATTTTGCCTTACCTTGATAAATGAGATGAAATAACGTATACTAGTTAGGCGAATTGAACGTTAGAAAAAATACAAGAGGTGTTTAGTCATGAACTATGAAATAGTGATACCAGTTTTGATTTCTTTTGCAATCAGTGCAATTTTAGGACCGATCGTGATCCCCTTTTTGAAACGGTTAAAAGTGGGGCAGACGGAGCGTAAAGAGTTGGAATCCCATTTGAAGAAAAACGGAACCCCGACTATGGGTGGACTTATGATACTGGCAAGTATTATCATTACCTCCCTGTTTTATGTCAAAGATTATCCGAGAATTATCCCAATCCTTTTTATGACTGCAGGATTCGGTGTGATCGGTTTTCTGGATGATTATCTGAAGGTAGTGCTCCGCAGATCGGATGGACTGCTTCCATGGCAGAAGATGATCTTACAGTTTGTTGTGACAACCGTGTTTGCAGTTTACATGGTGCGTTATTCCGGAATTGAACTTACTATGCTGATCCCGTTTTCCGGTGGAAAGTACTTGAATATCGGATGGCTTGCGATTCCATTACTTTATTTTGCAGTGATCGGAACCGTAAACGGTGTGAATTTTACGGACGGTGTGGATGGCCTTGTGTCAAGTGTTACCATTATGGTTGCAACCTTTTTCTCCGTTGTGGCAATCGGAACGAATGCAGGGATTGCACCAATCACCTGTGCAGTAGCAGGAGCCTTGCTTGGATTCTTATTATTTAATGTGTATCCGGCAAGTGTTTTCATGGGAGATACCGGTTCCCTGGCACTGGGCGGCTTTGTTGTGGCAACTGCCTATATGCTCCAGATGCCATTATATATCCTGATCGTTGGACTGATTTATCTGGCAGAAGTCATATCTGTTATGGTTCAGGTTACTTATTTTAAATACACTAAGAAAAAAACAGGTGTTGGAAAGCGGATTTTCAGAATGGCTCCGCTCCATCATCATTTTGAGCTTGGTGGATGGTCAGAGACGAGAGTTGTCGCAGTGTTTGCAATCGTGACAGCACTGCTTTGCATGCTTGCATTATTAGGCTTATAAATCGCATTGGGAAATTGCAAAATGACCTGCCGGATTCGTGGCAGGAGATTGGAAGGATAAGACGATGAATTTAGAAGGAAAAAGAGTGTTAGTAGTAGGTTCTGGAAAAAGCGGAGTTGCAGCCGCAGAACTGCTCAGAAAAAAAGGAATCACATTTGTACTTTTTGATGGAAATAAAGATTTAGATGTGACAGCATTGATCGAGAAAAATCCGGTATTTGCCGGAGCAGAGATCCTTTTGGGAGAACTTGCACCGGAAGATATGGCACGCATTGATCTTGTTGTGCTAAGTCCGGGTGTACCGACGGATCTTCCGATGGTCAATGAACTTCGAAACCGACAGATTCCAATCTGGGGCGAGATCGAACTTGCCTATCATTTTGCAAAAGGAAGAATTATTGCAATTACCGGAACAAACGGAAAAACTACGACAACTTCGCTTGTGGGTGAGATCATGGCGAATTATTTCGATGATGTGAAAGTGGTCGGCAATATTGGAATCCCATACACATCGGTAGCGGCAGACACGACAGAGGATACTGTGACAGTCGCAGAGATCAGCAGCTTCCAGTTAGAGACAACACATGAGTTTGCGCCGGAAGTGACAGCTATTTTAAATATCACACCGGATCATCTGAACCGTCATCATACGATGGAATGTTATATCGAGACAAAAGAGAGCATTACGAAGAATCAGACCGCCGGGGATACCTGTGTGTTGAATTATGAGGATGAAGTGCTTCACAGGTTTGGCGAGACACTTCAGACAAAAGTTGTATTTTTCAGCAGCAAGCGCAAACTGGAAAAGGGACTTTATCTGGACGGAGAAGATATTTTTTATGCAGACGGCACAATGGATACAAAAGTGATCAGTGTAAACGAGCTGAATATTTTGGGAAAACACAATTATGAGAATGTCATGGCTGCCGTTGGAATGTCGTTAAGCTTTGGCGTGCCGATGGATAAAATTGTGGAAGTGCTGAAACGTTTCCAGGCAGTCGAGCATAGAATTGAGTATGTGACAGAAAAACGCGGCGTGAAGTTTTACAATGATTCCAAGGGAACAAACCCGGATGCGGCAATCCAGGGAATCCGCGCGATGAACCGTCCGACACTGTTGATCGGTGGAGGTTATGACAAACAGTCTGAATATGATGAGTGGATCGAGAGTTTTGACGGCAAGGTGAAGAAACTCGTACTGATCGGTCAGACGAAGGAAAAGATTGCGGAATGTGCGAAGAAACATGGCTTTGAGGATGTCATACTCTGTGATACATTTGAGGAGGCAATTGACACCTGTTATGCAAACGCAGTGAGCGGGGATGCGGTATTGCTTTCCCCTGCATGTGCAAGCTGGGGCATGTTCGCAAACTATGAGGAGCGCGGACGCATTTTTAAGGAATACGTGCACAATCTGGCAGAATAAAAAATGTCAGGCATAATGGCATGACGTGCAGTAAATAAGAAATGAGGAATTGGAATGGCAAGAGGTCAGCAGACGGAAAAGAAAAAAAAGCCAATTAAATATTTCGATTACAGTCTTTTGTTTCTGATCATTTTTCTTTTGTGTTTTGGATTGGTCATGTTGTACAGTACCAGTTCCTATGCAGGTTCCAATAAGTTTGGGGATGCTGCCTATTTTGTAAAAAAACAGTTGTTTGCAACAGGGCTCGGCATTGTAGGTATGTATATTGTATCGAAAATCCCATACCGGTTCTGGATGAAGGTGAGTTCCATGGCGTATCTGGCAGCTATCGTGCTCTGTACCGCCGTTATTTTTGTTGGTACAGAGGCAAACGGTCAGGCGAGATGGTTAAAGATCGGACCGTTATCTTTCCAGCCGTCAGAGTTTGCCAAGTTTGCTGTTATTATTTTTCTGGCAACGATTATTTATAAGACACCACAGAAAATGGGTGAATTCATGAGCCTTGTCAAGATAATGGCAATTGTGCTTCCAATCGTTGCAGTGGTCGCCTACAATAACTTAAGTACAGCGATCATTATTCTCGGAATTGCAGTCTGTATGCTGTTTGTTGCCAGTCCGAAGTATTCCCACTTTGTGTTAATGGCAGCGGCAGTGGGTGTGGTAGGTGTTATTTTCATCAGTTTTGAGGCGTACCGGATGGATCGTATCAAGATCTGGCGGAATCCGGAAGCATATGAGAAGGGTTATCAGACATTGCAGGGACTGTATGCGATCGGTTCCGGAGGCCTATTTGGAAAAGGACTTGGCGAGAGTATGCAGAAACTGGGATTTATCCCTGAAGCGCAGAATGACATGATTTTCTCTGTTATCTGTGAGGAGCTTGGACTTTTTGGCGCGGTGTGCGTGATTTTGTTGTTTCTGCTGATGATCTGGAGATTTATGATCATTGCCAATAATGCGTCAGACCTTTATGGGGCGCTGGTCGTGGTTGGCATTATGGCGCATTTGTCCATCCAGGTTGTTTTAAATATTGCGGTTGTGACCAATACGATCCCGAATACCGGTATTTCACTGCCGTTTATCAGTTATGGAGGTACTTCGGTATTATTCCTTCTTGCAGAGATGGGGCTTGCGCTTTCCGTGGCAAAAGGAATTAAATTTGAGGTTAATTAAATATGATAAAAGAAGAGAGAAGAAGAAAAAAGCGCAGAAAGATAGGATTATACATCCTGTTGATATTGATTCTGCTTATCGCAGCAGGCGTTTTTATTGTCATGAATGTTTTTACCGTGGAAAATGCTGTCGTGGAGGGAAATGAATTATACAGCTCCACACAAATTGAAAACATGGTGCTGAATGATGAATATTCCTGGAATTCCCTGTATGTAGATCTGAAATACAGATTTGTGGATATCGGGGAAGTTCCGTTTGTAGATACGATGGAGGTTTCACTGGACAATCCCCATACCGTACATATTAAAGTTTACGAAAAAGGAATGCTCGGCTATCTTTATATTAATTCCATTGGTCAGAATGCTTATTTTGACAAAGATGGATTTGTAGTCGAGACATCTACGGAAGTGATTGACGGTGTGCCAAAGATCACAGGAATCTCCTGTGAGGAAGTGGTACTTTATGAGAAACTGCAATTAGAGAACAGTGATATTTTGCGGGATTTACTGAACCTGACACAGACTTTGAAAAAATATAATCTGCTTCCGGATGAGATCCAGTATGACAGTAACATGGAGCCGGTGCTTTACTATGGAACAATCCAGGTGAAAATTGGTTCTGAGGACAACCTGTCGCAGAAAGTTGTGAGGTTATCCATTATTTTGCCACAGCTTGACGGACTTAGCGGCACACTCCATTTAGAGACATGGACGCCGGAGACGACCGACATTATCTGGGACAGGGCAGAAGAACAATCGGAAACAGAAGAGGAGACGACAGAAGAGCCTTCTGAGGAGCCGTCGGCAGATACGCCAGCGGAAGAACAACCTGCACAGGATGTGCCGGCAGAGAATACACCGGCCGAAGAGCAGCAGCCAGCCGAAAATGCACCGGCGGAGGATATGCCGCCAGTGGAACAATAAAAACCGTAAAAAAACTTGATTTTTTTTGAAAAAGCGGTTGATTTGTTGTGTGAAAAATTATATTATAGATTATAAGAGTTAAAAAACGCAAAATATAGTATGATTTTGAGAGTAGATAACTAAACAAAGTAGAAATAAGTTTGTCTGGTTATCAAATTTGACATAAATATAGGGAGATATGAAGGAGGAACTACCTTGCTGGAAATTAGAACAACAGAAGCAGATGCCAGTGCAAAAATTATCGTGATCGGAGTTGGAGGAGCTGGCAATAATGCTGTAAATAGAATGATCGATGAAAATATTGGTGGTGTTGAGTTTGTTGGTATCAACACAGATAAGCAGGCATTACAGTTATGTAAGGCGCCGACATTGATCCAGATCGGCGAGAAGCTTACCAAAGGGCTTGGTGCAGGAGCACAGCCTGAGGTTGGACAGAAAGCAGCGGAAGAGAGTGCAGAGGAATTATCGGCTGCGGTGAAAGGTGCAGACATGGTTTTCGTTACCTGTGGTATGGGTGGCGGAACCGGTACAGGTGCAGCACCAGTCGTTGCCAAGATCGCAAAAGAGCAGGGAATCTTAACCGTAGGTGTTGTTACAAAACCTTTCAAATTCGAAGCAAAACAGCGTATGTTGAATGCAACCGGTGGTATTGAACGTTTAAAAGAGAGCGTAGATACACTGATCGTCATTCCAAATGATAAATTATTAGAGATCGTAGACAGACGCACTACAATGCCGGATGCATTGAAGAAAGCAGATGAAGTGTTACAGCAGGCAGTTCAGGGAATTACAGACCTTATCAATTTACCTGCACTCATTAACCTTGACTTTGCAGATGTTTCCACTGTTATGAAGGACAAGGGACTTGCACATATCGGTATCGGTTCTGCAAAGGGAGACGACAAGGCGATCGAAGCTGTAAAACTTGCAGTTGCCAGCCCATTGCTTGAGACAACTATTAACGGTGCAACACACGTTATTATTAATATTTCCGGAGATATCTCCTTAATGGATGCAAATGATGCAGCAAGCTATGTACAGGATCTTGCAGGAGATGATGCCAATATTATCTTCGGTGCGAAGTTTGATGAGTCTATGACAGATGAGGCAACCATTACGGTTATTGCAACAGGACTTGAGACTGCCGGTGCAAACGCAGCAGGCAAGATTGTTCCTAAGATGCAGTATCAGAACATGGGAACCGTTCCAAGACCAACAGCACCTGTAACACCAAGACCAGCAGCACAGGCTGGTTATACAGCTCCGGTACAGCCAAATCCGGCACCAACTTTCTCTGGTATTCAGAAACCACGCCAGCCAGAAAGTTCTGTACAGCAGATGGATATTAAGATTCCGGATTTCCTTAAGAATTCCAGAAGATAATTACATAAGAAGATGACAGGATCGTTACATGAAGATCATAAGGTTTTCGTGTAACGGTCTTTTTTTGTCAGAAAAACTGGATGAACTTCTGAAAGTAGAGGGAGTGTTTTGACAAAAAAGATGGTTCTAAAAAAATATAATGTGACTATGGAGAAGGAAAAGGAGGGAGTGGTTCCAAATATATATTTTTTATGCAGATGTCTATCTGTTACAGAATCTGTGGATGGATTTTATTGCGCTTGCGGGCGCAAATTGTCTTTTGCGGCGCAGGGTAAAGGGAAGAAGACTGTGGTTTATTGCATTTCTGTCATCCATAGGAACTCTGATCATTACATTGACCGTTACGGAGCCTTTTTGCAGGGCGATTCTGATTCACTTCCTGCTCAATACAGGAATGGTTGTTCTGTGTTTTGGAAAAAGTTCGTGGCGTGAGTTTTTAGAAAACTGGGCAGTCATTTATCTGATGGTCATTTTCCTTGGCGGGGTTATGGAATTATTGAGAAGCAGTGCAACAGGAATGACATTTTTCTGGATTCAGGCGGTCATTGCGGCACTGGTTCTGTCGGTTGTCACATGGTATCTGGGACGTAGAAAACAGTTTGGAAACCAGCTTTTTCCGGTGATATTAGTACATCGGGGGCATGCGATGGAGATTATGGGGTACTGGGACAGTGGAAACCAGCTGCGCGATCCGTACAATCACAGACCAGTATGTATTTTAAGTAAAAAAGTGGCCGCAAAGATCTTAAATTCGAAAAAGGACAGGGTACATTTTATCCCTTATTGTTCCCTGGGGCAGAAGGAGGGGCTTTTGCCGGTGACAGAGATCACATGCATAAAAATTCAGAATGGAAGGCACGAAGTTGAGATAAGACCGGCAACGGTTGGAATTGCAAATGAAGGATTATTGGAAGGAAAAGAATATGATATGATTCTTCATGCATCTATGCTGGAGTGTCAGGAAAGAGGAACAAAACATGATCATGAGACTTGTACTGCCAAGATATGAAAAGGTTCATTTTCTGTCCGGGATTTGTAGCCTTTTTTTGCGAAAGGAAGATGAGGTGCACTATATCGGAGGTGCAGAGATCCTGCCACCGCCGTTGGAGGGAGAGCGGGAGGCATACTGTATCCGCATGCTCGATGGCGTGCATGCAGAGCGGGCGAGAAAGGAGCTGATCGAACACAATCTGCGGCTGGTCGTATACATAGCAAAAAAGTTTGATAACACAGGGGTCGGAGTGGAGGATCTTATCTCCATAGGGACGATCGGTCTTATCAAAGGGATCAATACCTTTAATCCGGACAAAAATATTAAATTGGCCACTTACGCATCGCGCTGCATTGAAAATGAGATTTTAATGTATCTGAGGAGAAACAGCAAGACAAAACTGGAGGTGTCCATCGATGAACCGTTAAATGTGGACTGGGATGGAAATGAACTGCTCTTATCGGATATTCTGGGGACGGATGAGGATGTCGTGGGGAAAGACATGGAAACGGATGTAGAGCGGAAACTGTTAAAGGCTGCGATCGAAAAGCTGTCCGGAAGGGAACGGATGATCATCGAACTGAGGTTTGGGTTAAATACTTCCGGTGGGGAGGAGAAGACACAGAAGGAAGTGGCAGATATGCTTGGAATCTCCCAGTCCTATATCTCAAGACTAGAGAAAAAAATTATGGGAAGATTGAAAAAAGAAATTGTACGATTTGAATAAGAGTAGTATAATTGTGTTATAAATTAAAGGAGAAGTCGAACTATTTGACAATGGGAACAGACAGTGGTCAGATGAGACAACATGCAGCAGATGACTGCATGGGGATCAGATGAAAACGGACTGGAATTTACAGACAGGGGGAAGGACAGATGCAGATAGAATTTTTGGGCGCAGCGCATGAGGTGACAGGAAGCTGCCATTATGTAACATTCGGGGATAAACATGTACTGGTGGATTGTGGCATGGAGCAGGGACCGGATCTGTATGTGAATCAGGAGATTCCGGTGAATGCAGCAGCGGTGGATTATGTGTTCGTGACACACGCACACATTGATCATTCCGGTCTGCTTCCGCTTTTGTATAATCACGGATTTCGCGGACAGATTTTTGCGACAGAGGCAACAACACAGCTCTGTAATATCATGTTAAAAGACAGTGCGCATATCCAGATGTTTGAGGCAGAATGGAGAAACCGGAAGGCAAAACGAGCCGGAAAACCGGAAGTAGTACCAATGTACGATATGAATGATGCAATGGGGGTGCTGACACACTTTGTGCCGTGTGAGTATAACAGCATTGTGGAGATCTGTGACGGATTAAAGGTGCGGTTTGTGGATGCAGGACATCTGCTCGGCTCATCAAGCATTGAGATGTGGATCAGGGAGGATGATGAAGAAGCCAAAGTTGTATTTTCGGGGGATATCGGAAGCGGCAATCGTCCACTGATCAAGAATCCACAGTATATCAGGGATGCAGATTATGTCGTGATGGAATCTACGTACGGTGACAAAGAGCATGAGACACCGCCGGACTATGCAGTCGCACTTGCAGGGGTATTGAAGGATACCTTTACAAGAGGTGGAAATCTTGTGATCCCCGCATTTTCCGTAGGAAGGACGCAGGAGATGCTTTACTTTATCCGAAGAATCAAGACGGAACATCTGTTGCCGGAGTTTGAAAATTTCCCGGTGTTTGTCGACAGTCCGCTGGCAGTGGAGGCAACCACGATCTTTAATAAGAACGTGGAGGACTGTTTCAGCGAGGAAGCGTTGGATCTTGTGCATCAGGGAATTAACCCGATCGGTTTTCCGGGACTGCGCATGGCAATCACGAGTGATGAATCCAAGATGATCAATTTCGACGAGCAGCCGAAAGTTATTATTTCCGCATCCGGTATGTGTGAGGCAGGACGTATCCGTCACCATTTAAAACACAACCTCTGGCGGAAGGATTCCACGATTTTATTTGTTGGTTATCAGGTTCCCGGAACACTTGGAAATTCTCTTTTAAATGGGGCAAAGCAGGTAAAGCTTTTTGGTGAGACCATCGAGGTACATGCGAAGATTGAGAATCTTCCGGGAATCAGCGGTCACGCAGACCGGAATCATCTGATAAAGTGGGTAGGGGCATTTGAGACACCACCGAAAAAAGTGTTTATTGTACATGGGGACGACAAAGTGACGGAGAGTTTTGCGGCACATGTGCATGATGTATATGGATATGACGCTTACGCACCATATAGCGGTGATATATTCGACCTTGTGACGGGAGAGCAGATTGCAGCCGGAAGCAGGGAGCTGATCGAGAAGAAGAAAAACGGAACATCCAAAGCTTCCAGCAATGTATTTGCAAGACTTCTTGCGGCAGGACAGAGGCTGCTTGAGGTTATTAATAAGTGCGAGGGTCTGCCGAACAAGGAACTTGCAAAATTTGCAGATCAGATTAATGCATTATGTGATAAATGGTCGAGATAATATTATAGGGTAAGATATTGGCGGATGGTTTTCAATGCAGACTTTTCCAGACGGCTGACCTGTGCCTGGGAAATATGGATCTCATCCGCCACTTCCATCTGCGTTTTTCCTTCAAAAAAGCGGAGGTTGATAATGAAGTTTTCGCGTTCTGACAGGTGGTTCATGGCATCACTTAGAGAGAGCTTTTCCACCCAGTTTTCTTCTTTATTTTTCTTATCACTGATCTGATCCATGACATAGAGGGTATCGCCCCCATCGGTGTAGACCGGATCATAGAGGCTTACCGGACTCTGGATTGCATCCAGTGCGTATAAAATGTCTTCTGCGGCAACCCCGGATTCCTCTGCGATTTCCTGCAGTGTAGGTTCCTTAAATGAATTTTTGGACAGAACTTCCTTGGCGTGGATCGCTTTGTAGGCAGTGTCACGGAGGGAACGGCTCACACGGATACTATTGTTGTCGCGCAGATATCTGCGGATCTCCCCGATGATCATTGGAACTGCGTAAGTGGAGAACTTCACGTTCATCGTTGGGTCAAAATTATCAATGGATTTGATCAGTCCGATACAGCCAATCTGGAACAGGTCATCCATGTTTTCGTGGTTGCCGGAGAAACGTTTGATGACGCTTAAAACAAGGCGCAGGTTTCCTTTGATATAAGTTTCCCTTGCTTCGGAATCTCCCTGCTTGATCCGCACAAACAGTGCTTCTTTTTCCGCTTCTTTTAAAATTGGGAGTTTGGCAGTGTTTACGCCACAGATTTCTACTTTATATGCAGGCATGATGATATCCTCCGGTCTTTTCTAAAATCAGGATCAGCTCCGAGGTCTGTCGATGTCGGATGCTATTAATGAGGATGTGGCATTTAAGAAAAAATTATACAGAAAGAAACTTTTTTTTATTGGAAAAAAATGCTATACTATACGCGGTAAGAAAATCGTTTCAGTAGAGACGGATTGTTTTAAAAAAGCATAATCAAATGGGATACGAAGAATACAACAAGAGGCTGGTGCATATATGAAAGATTTGATCGATGAGAAGAATAAACAGGAAAAAATGAAAAGAAGTGTCATAAAATACTGGAATGTTTCCTATGGAACCCCGGAAGCAATTGGCGGCGAAGAGGAAGAAAATGAGCGGGAACATGCCACTGACACATATCCACAGGAAAATTATGGCTATGGCGAAGCGTCAGAGTTAAAACAGGCAGAGATTGAGGCAGTCGATGAAGTGTCGCAGACAAAAATTCAACAGATTCTGCATGAGAAAGATGACAGATTACAGAGCCTGATCGCGCATGAACAGCATGAGATAGAGGAAGCCTGAGTGTTAAGTGGTCACAGTCGGAAGCTGTTTTGGCGGGGATATGTGGCAGATGCACATTTTGTATTTTGTCACGTATTGTAATAGTAAGAACTGGCGATGGTGGGATCGTTTTGGTTATATTAAAAAAGTATCACGGTCTTGGGAATGATTATCTGATCTATGATCCGAATCAAAACCGTGAATTATTACAGGAACGGCAGATACAGCTGTTGTGCAGGCGCAATACCGGAGTGGGAGCAGACGGTATTTTATCTGGTCCTTTGTTTGAGAATGAAAAAATAAAAGTACGTATTTTTAATCCGGATGGAAGTGAAGCTGAGAGAAGCGGTAACGGCATCCGGATTTTTTCAAAGTATTTGAAAGATGCCGGATATGTGAAAGAAAAGTGCTATGAGCTTTGGACAAAGGCAGGACCGGTACAGGTGGAGTTTTTAGATGAGGATGCATCGCGCATGAAAGTCGATATGGGATATGCCGCATTTGGAGCAGACAGTATCCATGCAGTAGGATTTGAGGGAGATATGATCAATGAATCCGTTTTCTTCTGTGATAATTTTTACAATATCACCTGCGTGTCCATGGGAAACCCAAACTGTGTCGTGATGATGGAAGAAATCAGCAAGAATAAAGCGTTGCATTTAGGACCATATGTGGAAAATTCAAAATATTTTCCAAACCGGATCAATATGCAGCTCTGTCACGTAGTTGACCGGGAAAATATTCAGATTGAAATCTATGAGCGGGGAGCCGGGTACACATATGCGTCAGGCACGGGAGCCTGTGCGGCGGCATCTGCAGCACATAAACTCGGACTGGTGGGAAACCGTGTGCAGGTTCATATGCAGGGCGGAGATCTGCTTGTGGAATTTGCAGAGGACGACCGCGTATTTATGACAGGACCTGTGGTTTATATCGGAAGTATTACGCTGGCGGAGAATTTCTTTGCATGAATCGGGAAAAAGTTCGTGGTGCTTTGAATACCGTGACCGCAGGGCATTTATGAGCCGTCAGAAAAAAGTCTTGCAATTGCAGGCAGAATATGGTAATTTATAAATCGTTGTGTGAAGAGCACAACGATTTTTTCATGCAGAGGTACCATTCTGCAAAATCAAACGTCAGTTCGGAACCTTCCTGACGAAAAACAAAACTAAAGGAGAAAAACATATGAGAAACAAAAAGGTATTATTTCTTACCCAGGCTGCAGTGATCGCAGCAATCTACGTTGTGCTGACCATTTTTATCAGTGCATTTAACTTAGCTTCCGGTGCCATTCAGGTACGTATTTCCGAAGCACTCACCATTTTACCATTTTTTACACCGGCAGCGATTCCGGGACTGGCGATCGGATGTCTGTTGAGCAATCTGCTGACAGGGGCAGCGGTTTATGATGTCGTGTTCGGAAGTCTTGCAACGTTACTCGGTGCAGTTGGAACGTATTTATTACGGAAACATAAGTTTTTGTGTACGCTTCCTCCGGTGATCGCAAATATGGTGATCATTCCATTTGTATTGCGTTATGGATACGGACTTGTGATGGAAGTTGGTGGACATGATGTCGCAATTCCTTTTTACATGCTGACCGTCGGCGCGGGAGAAGTGATCTGCTGCTGTATTCTTGGTTCTGTCTTATTGAATGCATTGGCAAAAGTGAGCAATGTTATTTTTAAGAACGAATAAATATGTGAAGGTTATTAAAAATGCCATGTCAAAGAGATAAAACTCTCTTTCTCATGGCATTTTAATAATTTTTAAGAAAATATTGACGATTTCTGAAAACGCAAGTAAACTATATAGTTAGCAGTATCTATAAGAGAGAACGAAAGGAAAAAGTTATGAAGAAAATCTTGGATTTGATCACAGATGAAGTGACAAAAGCATTTACAGAATGCGGATATGATGCAAAATATGCAAAGGTTACTTTATCAAACAGACCTGATCTTTGTGAATACCAGTGTAACGGCGCCATGGCAGCCGCCAAGGAATACAAAAAAGCCCCATTTATGATCGCAGACGAAGTGGTGGAAAAACTTGCTGCAAACCCGATGTTTGCGATGGCAGAATCTGTAAAACCGGGCTTCCTCAATCTGAAAATTGATGAGGCTTACCTTGCAGATTATGTTGCAAAAATGCAGGAGGATGACGGACGTTTTGGATGTGAAAAGACAGAAGCACCAAAGACCATTATGATTGACTATGGCGGACCAAACGTTGCAAAACCACTCCATGTAGGACATCTGCGTTCTGCGATCATTGGTGAGAGTGTGAAGCGTATCGGCAAATTTATGGGACACAATGTGATCGGTGATGTGCATCTGGGTGACTGGGGACTTCAGATGGGACTGATCATCACAGAGTTAAAGCAAAGAAGACCGGAACTGGTTTATTTTGATGACACATACACCGGAGAGTATCCGGAGGAGGCTCCATTTACAATCTCTGAGTTAGAGGAGATTTATCCGACTGCCAGCAAGAAATCCAAAGAGGATGAGGCGTATAAGGAAGCCGCCATGCAGGCAACTTTTGAACTGCAGCATGGAAAACGCGGTTATCAGGCACTTTTAAAACATATTTTAAATGTGTCCGTGACAGACTTAAAGAGAAACTATGCAAACTTGAATGTTTCCTTTGAGTTGTGGAAGGGCGAGTCTGACGCACAGCCATATATTCCGGACATGGTACAGAAGATGAAGGACGATGGCTTTGCCTATATCAGCGATGGTGCTCTTGTCGTGGATGTCAAAGAGGAGACTGACACGAAAGAAATCCCGCCATGCATGATCTTAAAATCAGACGGAGCTTCTCTTTATAATACGACAGATCTTGCCACGATGGTATGGAGAATGAAAGATTACAATCCGGATGAACTTATTTATGTTGTGGATAAACGTCAGGAATTGTATTTCACACAGGTATTCCGCTGTGCGAGAAAAACAGGTATTGTAAAACCGGAAACAGAACTGAAGTTTTTAGGTTTTGGTACGATGAATGGCAAGGACGGAAGACCATTTAAGACCCGCGATGGCGGTGTGATGCGTTTAGAGCATCTGATCTCCGGTATTAATGAGGAGATGCTTGCAAAGATCCAGGAGAACCAGAAGACAAAGGAGAACCTTGGAATCAGCACAGAGGAAGCAGAGAACACTGCAAAAATGGTCGCACTTGCAGCGATCAAATATGGTGATCTGAGCAATCAGGCAAGCAAAGATTACATCTTTGATATTGACCGCTTTACTTCTTTTGAAGGAAATACAGGTCCATACATCCTGTATACGATCGTCCGTATCAAATCGATCTTAAACAAATATCACGGTCTTGGAAAAGATGAGAGCGGTGCAGTCATCGGGGCGGCGCACTCTAAGAGCGAGAAAGATTTAATGTTAGAACTCTCCAAGTTCAATGCAGTGATGGAGAGCGCTTTTGAGGAGACAGCACCTCATAAGATCTGTTCCTATATTTATGACCTCGCCAATGCATTCAACAGTTTCTATCATGGAACCAAGATCATGTCCGAGGAGAATGAGACAGTCCAGAAATCATACATCCGTCTGTTAGAGCTTACAAAGTCCGTTCTTGAGACCTGTATCGATGTATTAGGATTTTCTGCACCAGAGAGAATGTAAGAAAAGAATAGAATAACAGTCATAAAAAGAAAGACAAGTCATAGAATTAGTCATGGGAGAAAACAAACTCCCATGGCTTTTTTTTTAAGAATTCCGTGAGGATGGAACAGAAAGTGAGGTGCCGCCTTGTGTGAAATAAGATTGTTGTTTCCGGTACATATGAGAACATTTTTTCAGGACGATACATGGCAGAGCGGGTTGGAGGAGATCCGGGTGAGAGTTGGACAACCAATCGAGTTTTGCTATGGAAGCGACAACTGTTATCTGATCGGCAAAGAAAAAGAACAAATGTTCTGTAGCGAAAAGGACTACAGAAGATGGGAAAAAGATCTGTACCATGCGAGCGAGGCTGATCTGCGGGAAATGTTAAATTATATCAGCAATTATTCGCTGTATGCCTACAAAGAGGAGATTAAGCAGGGGTATATCACGATCGAGGGAGGACACCGGGTTGGCGTGGCAGGGCAGACCGTTCTGGTGGATGGAAAAATTGCAGGGATCAGTCCAATCACGTTCTTAAATATCCGGATTGCCCACGAAAAGTGTGGATGCGCCAGAAAAATATTGCCGCTGATCCGGCAGAGAGACAGCATTTATAACACGTTGATCCTGTCAATGCCGGGAGCCGGGAAAACAACACTTTTGCGTGATTCCATCCGGGCATTGTCGAATGGGGAGGCATATGGGATCAGGCTGAAGGTGTGTGTGGTGGATGAGCGATCGGAGATTGCGGCAAGTTTTCACGGTGTGCCACAGAATGACATGGGACCGAGAACCGATGTGATGGACGGCTGTGGAAAGGCAGAGGGAATGCAGCTTCTGATCCGTTCCATGTCACCGCAGATCATTGCGGTGGATGAACTTGGAGCCGAGTCAGATTTTTATGCGGTAGAGCAGGCATTAAACTGTGGGAGCAGAGTGCTTGGCACGATCCATGCAGGGAATATGAAAGAACTGTCGGAAAAACCGTATCTGAAACGGTGGATGGAGCGAAGACTTTTTCAGCGGTTCATTTTTCTGGAAAAAGAGACCAACGGGAGGAGAAAAATGCAGGTTTATGACGAGCATATGGAGCGGATCACATGTTAAAAGTGCTGGGAAGTATGTTGATTCTTCTGGCAAGCGTTGGTTTTGGATTTCAGATTCAAATGGATCTGAAAAATCATTTGCGGCTGCTTTATGACATACGAAAACTGCTCTTTGACATTGCAAATGAAACAGCGTATACGATGGATTCCATGGAGGTTGTGCTGGAACATTCGATACATAGCAGAAATCCATATCTAAATGAGATCTGCCGGGAGATGGGAGAGGGATTACAGAAGAAGGAAAGAGGATGTGGACAGGAACTCTGGCAGGAGCGGATTGAAGCGTGGCAGAAAACGTTAGGTCTCACTTCGGAAGAGAAAGAAATCTTTGCAGGGGCAGGATGTGCCTTTTTCGGAAAAAGCATGGGAGAAAATGAAAAAAGCCTGGAACATTATCTGAAACGTTTGGATTATGTGATCGATCAGGTGAGGGGAGAACAAAAGGAAAAACAGAAAGTGTATCAGACTGTCAGTGTGATGTGTGGGCTGATCGTCATTCTTCTGTTTTTGTAAAAGCTCCGAAAGCTGTGGAAAGGCAGGAACTTTATGAGTGTAAATTTGATTTTTAAAATTGCTGCGGTTGGGATTTTAGTGACCGTGCTGAGTCAGGTGTTAAAACACAGTGGACGGGAAGAACATGCTTTTTTGACCAGTCTGGCAGGACTTATCATCGTGTTGTTCTGGATTGTGCCTTATATTTATGAACTGTTTGAGACGATGCAGTCGCTTTTTACGTTATAGACAATATAGCAGTTACCATCTGGCAGGGAGTGAAAGAGACATGGATATCATAAAAGTGGGGATTTTAGGTGTCGCAGCGGTTTTGATGGCAATTCCGCTGCGCAAAGAGAAGCAGGAATACAGTATGTTTTTAAGCATGGCAGTCTGTATCTGCATTTTTATTTATATTATCACAAAGGTTCAGATCGTGCTGGAATTTGTGGAGAAGTTAGAGGGGATGATCGCCATTGACAGTGCTTATATTGGCCTGGTGATCAAAATGGTGGGCATTACCTACGCAGCAGAATTTGCAGTAAATGTGTGCAGAGACTCCGGTTATGGTGCGATTGCAGGGCAGATTGAAAATTTTGCAAAAATGTCGATCCTTGTGGTGAGTCTCCCGGTACTGATGGCATTTATTGATACGGTAGGAAGCCTTTTATGAGAAAAGTGGGATGGCGGTGGAGAGTTATTCTGTTTCTGATGCTCGCAGGGCTTTTTTGCCCGGTGAAGGTCCATGCAGAAGAGACAGATAGTTATCTGGATGAGCTTTCGGATGAGATGGACTATGGAAAACTGGATACATTTTTAAAAGACTATGGCATGGAGCAGGTTTCTTTTTCCGGTCTGGTGGAAGAACTGATGCAGGATGGGGTAAGCACAGCGTGGGGAGAACATGTGTTTTCTGCGATAAAAACATCGCTCGTTGTGGAGATAGCAGCTAACCGGAAGATGCTTTTGGAAATTGTACTGCTGGCATTCTGTTTTTCGGTTCTGAAAAACTTTGCGGGTGCATTTCATGCGTCGTATATCTCGGAGCTATGTTTTCTGCTGGTGTATTGTGTCATGGCGGTCATGCTTTTACAGTCATTTCTTCTCTTTCAGGAGGTCGTGTCAAAGTCACTGGAAAGCTGTGTGGAATTTATGAAAGTCATGGTGCCGACGTTTTGTCTCAGCATGATGTTTGCCTCGAATGTGAGCAGTGCTGCGGGATTTTACCAGACCGCATTTCTGGTGATCTATCTGGTGGAGTGGCTGTTTCTAAATCTGCTGATGCCTCTGATCCATATTTATGTGCTGTTGGAAATGTTCGGTCATTTTGTGCCGGAGGAGCGCTTTTCAAATCTGACGGAACTGTTTTCTGAGGTGATCAGCTGGGGAATAAAAATCGCAGGAGTGCTCGTATTGGGGCTGAATGTAGTACAGAACCTGATCGGCCCGGCAAAAGACCGGATGGGGCATGGGATTTTTGCAAAAACGGCTTCTGTGATCCCGGGGCTTGGTAATGCGGTGGGAAGCGTGACCGAGCTTCTCCTTGGCGCAGGGATCGTCATGAAAAGCTGTGTGGGGACAGCGGGACTTGTGGTACTTGTCCTGATCAGTCTTGTTCCGCTGCTTAAGGCGCTGTGCCTTGCATTCTTTTACAAACTGGCAGCGGCAGTGACAGAGCCAGTGTCAGATAAGCGGATCTCCGGCTGCTTAAAAGGTCTGGCAAACGGAGGTATGCTCTATGTAAAACTGCTGGGGTACAGTGTACTGTTGTTTTTTGTGACGATCGCACTGACGGCGGCAGCGTCGGGATTTATTTATTGAGGATAATAGGAAGGCGCCGATGAACGGGATTTTTAGTTATCTGAAAAGCTATGTCATTCTTTTTCTTGTGCTCACGATACTGCTTGAGATGGTTCCGAAGGCGGGCATGCAGAAGTATATCCGTTTTTTTTCGCAGATGATCCTGGTCTTTGGACTGCTCTATCCGGTTTTGGGATGGATGGGAGAGAGTGACGCTTTTCTGGAAAAAATTGAATATCAGTCTTTTTTACAGAAGATGGAGGAGGTCCAGTCAGATGCAGAAAAAATCACTTATCTGGACAATGATCACTATGTGAAAAAGTATGAGAATGCAATTGCGTTTGATGTTACACAGATGGCGCAGGAAGAAAATTTTGCAGTGAAGGAGATCGCAGTGGAGATGACAGAAAATTATGAAATCAAATGTATCCGCATGACACTGACCAATCCGGTCAGGGAAGGAATCGTGATTGGAAAAGTTGTGCTGGAGGATGAACAGAAAAAACAGACTTCTGAGGATAGCGCATATAAAAAATTAAAAGAAAAGCTGGTGAGTTATTATCAATTATCGGAAGAACAGTTGGATATCCTGTATGAATAGACTGCGGCAGCTCAAAAAAAGTGACTGGATCGCCATTGCACTTGCGGGTGTGCTGATTCTGATCATTGCAATGCCGTTATCGCCGAAGCAGTCAGAGAGTGGGAATACGGCGGGGCAGGAGACAGCCGGGGCAGTTTCGGATTCCGGGAGCACACAGGGCAGCCAGAATGCTTATGCGGCTGCGCTGGAAAGGAGATTAAAGCAGGTACTTGGGCAGATGGAGGGGGTAGGAAAGGCAGAGGTGATGATCACGCTGTCAGACTCCGGTGAAACGATCGTGGAGAAAGATCAGAAAGAACAGGAAAACCGCATCGAGGAAAGTGATGCCGGTGGAGGAACCCGGACAACGACGGAGCAGGAGACGGAGGAGACAACGGTATATGTGGAAAACGGCAGTGAAAAGCATCCATATGTGACAAAAGAAGTGCTTCCCAAAGTGGAGGGCGTTCTGGTGGTGGCAGAGGGCGGGGATGATCCCAGGGTAATTTCTGATATTTCCGATACAGTAATGGCATTATTCCGGGTGGAGGCACATAAAATAAAAGTAGTGAAGATGAGTAGTTCCAGGGAGTAAACAAGGAGGAATCACATGAAGAAAATATTTCGAAAAAATCAGCTGGTGATCACGGCACTGGCACTTATGATCGCTGTTGCAGGGTATTTCAGTTACATGAATAACAGTATGGATGACGGAAAACTTCAGACAGCGGCGGAGGCGGCAAACGCAGAGGTGAGTGCAGGGGAACTGGAAGAGGATTACGACATTTCGGATGAAGATGTTTTGCAGAATGAGATTTTTACGGCGGAGGAACCGGACGGGACGGAGACAGCGGCAGTAACGGATGGAAGCGCAGAGACAGCGGCGGGCACGGAGGGAGAACCTGCAGCGGAAGGAACAGGGCAGACAGTGGCAGATGGAACAGCAGGGGCAGAGGAAGTCGTCAATCCGGGAGAGGCGGTGCTCACCAGTACGACCGTTGCCAATATCGACTATGCTTCGGAAATGAAATTAAACCGTGAACAGATCCGCTCAAAAAATAAGGAGACTCTGCTGGAGATTGTAAACAATAATGCGATTTCCGATGAATTAAAACAGGATGCGATCAATAAAATGATTGCGATGACGGATATCGCGGAGCGCGAGAATGCGGCAGAAATGCTTTTGGAGGCAAAAGGATTCACAGATGTGGTGGTAAGTATCACCGAGGACAGCTGTGATGTTGTCTTAAATATGGGAGAAGTGACGGATGCAAAGCGAGCACAGGTGGAGGATATTGTGAAACGCAAAACAAATGTTTCCGCGGAAAATGTGATCATTACGCCAATTGTAGTAGGCGAGGTGGACACGGAATAATATCAGATTTTCCTTGATTTTCTTCGGCTATCGTTATATCCTTATAAGGCGGCAGTCTGCAAAGCAGGCTGTGCGGTGTTACAATGAGACATGACAGCGGTCTCTTGGGACTTTATTTACACATTACAGGTTCTTTTTGAGAACCGCTGTGCTTTTATATTTGGAGGATATATTTTGGCTGATTTAAGAAAAGAAATAGAAAAAAGACGTACCTTTGCGATCATTTCCCACCCGGATGCAGGTAAGACGACATTGACAGAGAAGTTCCTGCTTTACGGAGGTGCGATCAATCTTGCCGGATCTGTAAAGGGAAAGGCAACTGCCCGCCATGCGGTTTCCGACTGGATGGAGATTGAGAAGGAGAGAGGTATTTCCGTCACTTCCTCTGTATTGCAGTTTAATTATGGCGGTTACTGTATCAATATTCTGGATACGCCGGGACATCAGGATTTCTCGGAGGATACCTACCGTACTTTGATGGCAGCAGATTCCGCCGTCATGGTCATTGACGGATCAAAGGGTGTTGAGGCGCAGACAAGAAAACTGTTTAAGGTCTGTGTCATGCGCCATATCCCTATTTTTACGTTTATCAACAAAATGGACCGCGATGCGAACGACACGTTTGATCTTCTGGATGAGATCGAGAAAGAGCTTGGGATCGCAACCTGTCCGGTCAACTGGCCGATCGGTTCCGGAAAAGGATTTAAAGGTGTTTATGACCGCAATACAAAAGAGGTTATGACGTTCTCTGATACGTTAAAAGGAACAAAAGAGGGAACGGAGAGACACATTCACATTGATGATCCGGCGCTTGTAGATGAAATCGGTGAGGCAGCAAAAGAAAAGCTGTTAGAGGAAATCGAGCTGCTTGACGGAGCAAGTGCAGAGTTTGATATGGATCTGGTGTCAAAAGGTGAGTTGTCCCCTGTATTTTTTGGTTCCGCGTTAACAAACTTTGGTGTGGAGACATTTTTACAGCACTTTTTGAAAATGACGTACTCTCCGCTTCCGAGAAAAGCAGATATTGGGGAGATCGATCCGTTTCAGGAAGATTTCTCTGCGTTTGTGTTCAAGATTCAGGCGAATATGAACAAAGCGCACCGTGACCGTATCGCGTTTATGCGTATCTGTTCCGGAAAATTTGAGGCGGGTATGGAAGTTACCCACGTACAGGGTGGCAATAAAAAGATCAAGCTTTCCCAGCCACAGCAGATGATGGCGCAGGAGCGTCACATTGTGGATGAGGCTTATGCCGGAGATATCATTGGTGTGTTTGATCCGGGTATTTTCTCCATCGGTGATACCCTGACAACAGCAAGACCTTTCAAGTTTGAGGGAATCCCGACTTTTGCGCCGGAGCATTTTGCGCGTGTGCGTCAGGTGGATACCATGAAGCGTAAGCAGTTCATGAAGGGAATGCAGCAGATCGCACAGGAAGGTGCAATCCAGATTTTCCAGGAATATAACATGGGTATGGAGGAAGTCATCGTCGGCGTTGTCGGTGTGCTTCAGTTTGACGTTTTAAAATATCGTCTGGAGAATGAATATAACGTTGAGATCCGTATGGACAACCTTCCGTATGAGCATATCCGTTGGATTGAAAATGAGGATATCAATATGGATAAGATCGTTGGAACTTCCGATATGAAGAAGATCCAGGATCTCAAAGGACGTCCATTATTACTGTTTGTCAATTCATGGAGTGTCGGCATGGTACTTGACCGAAATGAAGGACTTGTATTGTCAGAGTTCGGACGGGAATAGATTCACTATTATCAGATAGCTGAGAAACTCTTCATAATCTTCTTTAAATTGTTCAAAATTAACAAAAACATTCAAGACACGCTCTCGCTACGTGTCGCTCGCAGCGGTACTAAGAAGCCAGGCACAACTTACCGTTGTACCAGCCTTCTAAGTACCAATCGAACTTGTTCGATTTTGGCTCACCCAGTGTCTTTCATGTCTTTTGTCAATTTTTCACAATTCAATTTAGGTTTTTATGAGTTTCGCAATTGTCTGATAACTATTAAAAACAAGGAGAGAAAGATGGCAGTTGTAACGATCACAAAGGATAATTTTGAGGCAGAAGTACTGGGATGTAAGATCCCGGTTGTGCTTGACTTCTGGGCAGAATGGTGTGAACCATGTAAAATGCAGTCTACGGTTATAGAAGAGCTTGCCGCAGAGTTGGATGGAAAAGTAAAATTCGGTAAGGTGAATGTGGACGAAGAGGCTTCTCTGGCACTGAATTATCAGATCATGAGTATCCCGACATTGGTTGTGATGCATTATGGCCTGTTTCAGGGAAAAGCAATCGGCGTGCAGGGCAAAGATGCGATCCGTGAAATGCTTCAGGGTGTTTTGTAAAACACCTTGACAAATTTCTATCTATCAGTTACAGTCAATCTTGCAGATAGCAGAATCTTTTTTTTTCAAATAAAATGTTACAAGAGTAATTATTTCAGCCAGATCGGCATGAAATCCCGGCAAAAAATAGAAAGTGATGGTTTAAATAGGGGGAAAACTATCTTAAAAGGATGAACAGGGACAGAATTGTTTCATGTTCGTAGTTGACATTTAGGGCAAAGTATAATACTATAAGAACAAGAAAACGAACATAAGTTCGTATTGGAGGAAAGAAAATGGCAAGAGAAGATAAATTGAAAGCGTTAGATGCTGCAATTTCACAGATTGAGAAACAGTATGGTAAGGGATCTATTATGAAGCTGGGTGATAATTCAGCACATATGAATGTTGAGACAATTCCAACTGGATCTTTGAGTCTTGATATTGCACTTGGTCTTGGAGGACTTCCAAAGGGAAGAATTATTGAGATCTATGGTCCGGAATCCAGTGGTAAGACAACGGTTGCCCTGCATGCGGTTGCCGAGGTACAGAAAAGGGGCGGAATCGCAGGATTTATTGATGCGGAGCATGCACTTGATCCGGCTTATGCCAAGAATATCGGTGTGAATATTGATGAGTTGTATATTTCACAGCCGGACTGTGGAGAACAGGCGCTTGAGATCACAGAGACGATGGTTCGCTCCGGGGCAGTGGATATCGTGATTGTTGACTCTGTTGCAGCACTTGTTCCGAAAGCAGAGATTGATGGAGATATGGGAGATTCCCATGTGGGACTTCAGGCAAGACTTATGAGCCAGGCTCTCCGTAAATTAACTGCAGTCATCAGCAAGTCGAACTGTATTGTTATTTTTATTAACCAGCTGCGTGAAAAAGTTGGTGTGATGTTCGGTAATCCAGAAACAACAACCGGCGGACGTGCATTGAAATTCTACTCATCTGTGCGTATGGATGTCCGTAGAATTGAATCTCTGAAACAGGCAGGAGAGGTTGTCGGTAACCGTACCCGTGTGAAGATCGTAAAGAATAAAGTGGCACCTCCATTCAAAGAGGCTGAGTTTGACATTATGTTTGGTAAGGGAATTTCCAAAGAGGGAGATATTTTAGACCTTGCTGCAGACTGTGGCATTATTGTGAAGTCCGGTGCATGGTATGCCTATAACGGAGATAAGATTGGTCAGGGACGTGAGAATGCGAAAACTTATCTGAGAGAGAATCCACTCGTATGTGAAGAGGTTGAGGCAAAAGTCAGAGAAAAATTCCAGTTAGATGGTACTGCAGAAGAGACGGATGCTGAGGGAGAGCCAGAAGTATTAGAGGATGAGGAATAAGAATGAGTCTTCAGGTCATGTCGGTCGTACCTCTTGAGAAGGGAAAAGCAAGAATCCGGTTTGATGATGGGACAGAAGTTGTTCTTTATAAAGGAGAGATTCGAAAGCTTGGGATAGAGGAGGGCTGTGTTGTCACAGAGGCTGTCTATGATAAGATTCTGAATGAAATCATTGGAAAGCGTGCAATCAAGAGGGCAATGCATCTGTTGGAAAAGCAGGACCGGACAGAGCGTCAGCTTTATGACAAACTGAAACAGAACGGATATCCGGAAAGTTGTATTGAATCCGCAATTGCCTATGTAAAAAGTTATCATTATATCGACGATTTTCGTTATGCTTCTACCTACATCCGTTATCATCAGGAGAAGAAAAGTAGACAAAAACTTAAGATGGAACTGATGGCAAAAGGGATTGGAAGAGATCTGGTTGATGCAGCATTAGAAGAAGAGTATGTTTCGGATGATCAGAAGAAGATTGCAGAGTTACTGCAGAAGCGGCATTATTCTTTTGAGGATGCAGATGTCAGTGAACAGCGGAAGAATTATCAGTTTTTACTCCGTAGGGGATTCAAAAGCAGTGATATCCTTCATGTCATGAAGCAGGAACGGCAGTAGGAGCAGGCCGGAGAGAAAAATTTTGTTTCAGAGAAAATCTGACAAATTTGTACAATATGTTGTATTCTTATTTTTGAGACATTCAATATTATGCATATTGAACAGTAATTGACTTGACATAAGTATGAAAATAGAATAAAATTAATCTGTTGTTAATTATGACAGAAAATTAATCTAATTATATGTTATATGTACAATGAAAATTTCATAAAGGAGGTGCTCCTGTGCTGCAGATAGTGATCGCTGTTGTTATAACACTTATCGTTACTGCGGTTCTGACATACTTTATCACAACTGCTTACCACAAGAACGTAGCAAATGCTAAGATTGGTAATGCGGAAGATAGAGCACGTGAGATTATCGATGAAGCGGTAAAGACAGCAGAAACCAAAAAACGTGAAGCAATGCTCGAAGCAAAGGAAGAGTCCATCAGAGTCAAAAATGATCTGGACAAAGAAGTAAAAGAGCGCAGAGCAGAGATTCAGCGTAGTGAACGCAGAGTCGTACAGAAGGAAGAAAACTTAGACAAGAAGTTGGAATCCATCGAGAGACGCGAAGCCGGTTTTGCTGCAAAAGAAGAAGAAATCAACAAGCAGAAAGCTCAGATTGCAAAGCTCAATGAAGAGCGTTTACAGGAACTGGAAAGAATCTCTGGATTAACCTCCGAACAAGCAAAGGAATATCTCTTAAAAACCGTTGAAGAAGATGTTAAACTTGATACCGCAAAATTAATCAAAGAAATGGAAAACAAGGCAAAGGAAGAAGCTGATAAGAAGGCCAAAGATTATGTGGTAACTGCCATTCAGAAATGTGCAGCAGACCATGTGGCAGAGACAACAATTTCTGTTGTACAGCTTCCGAATGACGAGATGAAAGGTAGAATCATCGGACGAGAGGGACGTAATATTCGTACGTTAGAGACGATGACAGGTGTGGATTTAATTATTGATGATACACCGGAAGCAGTTATTTTGTCTGGATTTGATCCAATCAGAAGAGAAGTTGCCCGCATTGCTTTGGAAAAATTGATTGTAGATGGACGTATTCATCCGGCTAGAATCGAAGAAATGGTAGAAAAGGCACAAAAAGAAGTTGAAACAATGATCCGTGAGGAAGGTGAAGCAGCAACATTAGAAGTTGGTGTTCACGGAATTCATCCGGAACTCGTTCGCTTACTCGGCAGAATGAAGTTCAGGACAAGTTACGGACAGAATGCATTAAAGCATTCTATTGAAGTAGCACAGCTTTCCGGATTATTGGCAGCGGAAATTGGTGTAGATGTAAGAACTGCAAAACGTGCAGGTCTTTTACATGATATTGGTAAATCTGTGGATCATGATATGGAAGGATCTCATATTCAGATTGGTGTTGATTTATGTAGAAAATACAAAGAATCTCCAATTATTATCAATGCAGTTGAGGCTCATCATGGTGATGTAGAACCTGAGTCTTTGATTGCTTGTATTGTGCAGGCTGCTGATACAATCAGTGCGGCCAGACCTGGCGCAAGAAGAGAGACACTTGATACTTATACCAACAGATTAAAACAGTTAGAAGATATTTCAAACGGATTTAAGGGAGTAGAAAAATCATTTGCTATTCAGGCAGGTAGAGAGATTCGAATTATGGTAGTTCCAGAACAGATCAGTGATGCTGACATGGTATTATTAGCACGCGATATTGCAAAACAGATTGAGTCTGAATTGGAATACCCTGGACAGATTAAAGTAAATGTAATTCGCGAGTCACGCGTAACGGATTTTGCGAAATAGCTTGACAAAGAGAGCATAAAAGAAGATTTGAAGAGGATGGATCCTATTTCGAATCTTCTTTTTTGTTATGACGACCGCTAATCAGAGCGAGATTCGCAGAGCGTATCTCGTCTCCATATATGAAAAATGCATTCGATTGTTATAAAATAATCATAGAATCAGAAGAGGCAGGAGGAAAGAAAGATGAGTGAACATGCAAAAAGAATGAAGCGGGAATTAGTGATGAAAGGTACCATTCTTGATGTATACAAAGACACAATGGAACTTCCAAATGGCAAAACAGAAGAATGGGATTTTGTCTCACATAGAAAGGGAGCTGCGGCAGTTGTTGCAGTGCGTGAGGATGGAAAACTGTTGATGGTGAGACAGTACCGGAATGCTTTAGAGCGTATGACGTTAGAGATTCCTGCCGGAGCGAGAGACAGTGTGACAGAAGATACCAAAGTGTGTGCTGCAAGGGAACTCGAAGAGGAGACCGGATACCGGAGTGAGAATCTGACATTTTTAATTTCCCTTCGGACAACCGTTGCATTTTGTGATGAATTTATTGATGTGTATCTTGCAAGAGATTTAGTGAAGAGTGCACAGCATCTGGATGAGGGAGAAGCGATTGACGTGGAAGCACATGATGTAGACGAATTGTGTGAAATGATCTATGCAGGTAAAATACAGGATTCCAAGACGGTTTCTGCAATCCTCGCCTATAAGAATTTGCTGAATAAGGATTCTGGAAAAGCATAGATTATTAGTAAGATAGATTTTTGGTAGAAAATTGTGATTCAAAAAAATAAGATCATCTATGCATTATGTTTCCTTGCCGGAATATTGCTTGTCAATCTTATGGGAAGCGGTTTGTTGAACACCTATGGTGTGACTTCCTTCTGGGATCAGTCAGCTGTCACTTTCTGGAGCATGTCCTATGACCAGTATTTCTGGTATATTTTTTTCCTGCGGACGAAAGGGCTGATTCTGATTCTGCTGCTTGGAACAGTATTTGACAGGAGGATTGTGACAAGGGTTTTTCTGGCATTTTTTCTGTTCCTGACAGGAATATTTATCACAATGTCAGTGATAGAACGGGGACTGTCTGGAATCGCAGCAGTTTTACTGGCAATGCTTCCGCAGTGGATTTTCTATTTACTGGCGTTCACCGTGTATGAGAGAGGAAGAGAAAGAAAAGTAATATTTGTCTGTGCTTTGCTCGTTGTGCTGGGGTGTCTTGCAGAGGGGTATATTTCACCGTTTTTCCTGAAAAAAGTACTATGACAGCGAAAATGGGGCAGATTATGTAATATGTATGTAAAAAAATTGTAATGAATAATTACAACATATGGTAAGACAGAAATTACAAAAAACGACATGTTGTATATGGACAAAAAGAAACAAAAAACAGGCAAAAATACTGATTGCATTTTGATTTCTGAATCATTATAATAGGGAATATACCTCGAAAATGAGGTATTTTTTCGGCTTGAAAGAGTTTACATTGAGAGAAAAGAATTGGGGCAGGTAATGAGCATGAATCAGGATATACATAATTTTATCCAATATCTTCATCAGGAAAAACAAACTTCAGAGAATACAGAAGTATCTTATGAGCGAGACTTAAAGAAGATGATTTTGTATTTAACAGCACATGGAGTGGATAGAATTGACGCTGTTACCCCGGAAGTTCTGAATTCTTATGTGATAGAGTTAGAACAGTCAGGATTAAAGCCTGCAACAGTATCCAGAAGTGTTGCGTCCATGAAAGCATTCTTTCACTATGAAGAGTTAGAACAAAGGACAAGCGCAGATCCAGCTTTTGAACTGAAAGCTCCAAAGGTGGAGAAGAAAGCCCCAACTATTCTGACAACAGAGCAAACAAACCGCCTGTTAGCCCAGCCGAAGGATAATTCGGCGAAAGGTCTGCGTGATAAAGCAATGCTTGAATTGTTGTATGCAACAGGAATCCGTGTTTCTGAATTGATCTCTTTGAAATTAACAGATGTGAATTTTGATACCGGGTATATTACATGTGTAGATTTACACAAGGAGCGTATGATTCCAATGACTCCGGTGGCAAAGGACGCACTTGTCAGATATATCAGGGATGGACGTCCACAGTTGGTGAAGGATGAGAATTCCATCTGGTTGTTTACCAATTGTTCCGGGGATGCGATGAGCCGTCAGGGATTCTGGAAGCTGATCAAGGCCTATGGAAAGCGGGCAGGAATAGAGTCCGAGATCACTCCGCATATGCTGCGACATTCTTTTGCTGCACATCTTGTGTGCAGCGGGGCAGACTTAAAGAGCGTGCAGGAGATATTAGGACATTCCGATATTTCCACGACACAGATGTATGCACATATGAATCAGACTGCAAATGTATAAATAGGTACCGTGTAGTCTGCAGATATACACATAACATAATAATAGATAGAGTGTTCAGGATAAAATCCTATTGGGATATATTTGCATATCCGTCTGGCAGATTTCGTACATCATCCAGGGAACAGCCCTGTTTGAAAGCAATGGCTTTTAAATCTTCAAATTCCGGTTTTTCATGGCATACATGATAACCGGAACTTTTTTTTATGCGGATTTTTCCGTAAGGAGTTTCTTTTGTCTCAAACGTGGAGACAAGTTTTGCACGTTCGTAAACAGCATAACGGATGCCGCGGGTGGTTGTGTGCTGAAAGAAAAGGTTTGTGAACTTTTCTTTTTCAGACAGCGGACAGAGGCAGGTCAGGATAATCCCTGGTCTGCCTTTTTTCATCTGGATCGGGATCGTATATACATCGAGTGCGCCGGCGTTTAAAAGGGTTTCCGCAGCAAAGCTTATATCTTCGCCTGTCATATCATCCAGATTGCAGGAGATACTTAAAATTTTATCATCATAACCGTTCGCCTGAACATCACCGAGAAATGTCCGGACACAGTTGGCGGTTTCAAAGTCTTTTTGTCCCATGCCGTAGCCGATATGTTCTAAAGTCATAACAGGCATTTCTTCAAAACCTTCCACATAATGACGAAGGATAGCGGCACCGGTTGGCGTCAGAAGTTCGCCCTTTATGGAACCGGTATAAAAAGAGATTCCTTTTAAAAGCTCCGCGGTCGCAGGAGCTGGAACAGGGAGGATACCGTGGGCGCATTTTACAAAACCACTTCCGACATGAAGCGGGGAAGCGAATACTTTTTCCGGTGTAATCAGATACATGAGAAGAGCACAGCCACAGACATCAGCCAGCGCATCCAAAGTTCCAACCTCATGAAAATGGATCTGTTCTAATGTGGTGTTGTGTACGGCAGATTCTGCTTCTCCGATCAGGCGATAGATAGCAGCGGCATCTGCTTTTACCTGGGCAGGAAGCTGTAAGTGTTCGATCTGTGCGAGGATGGACTGATAACTGTGATGCGTGTGCGCATGGGAAGATTCATCATGATGATGTTCAGCTGCCTCATGCTTGTTCATGTGTACATGTTCTGCTTCTGTGTGATCATGGGTATGTGTATGTACATGTTCATGTACATGCACGCCTTCCTCTTCTCCGTTTATCATAACATGCATATGTGTGCCGGAAATGCCGCACTTTTTTGATTCTTCCGCAGAAATCTGAATCCCATATTCCGAGAAAGCCTGATTCATCGTCTGCAAAAATAATTCTTTCTGGTCGCATATTTCATAAAGGGCAGCCATGAGCATGTCTCCGGCAGCACCCATCTTACATTCAAAATATAATGTTTTCATAGATAAAATTCCTTTCTGATAGTAAAAACAAAGGTCAGAATTCTGTTACATGTTATGTAAAAAGAGGTAACGGAATGTGCCTGACTTATTTTATTTTAATCGACATTTTCATAGTATGCAAGCAGGGATTCCTGTTGGTACATTTCTACAAAAAATGGAAACTATTTTTGTGAAAGTAGTTTCTTGTGAGAAAAACTGGAACATGCTACAATAATGGAAACGGAAATATAAAAAATAGTTTCCAAGCAGAGAACATGGATAAAATGATGCAGACAAATGAAAGAGCAAAAGTAAGAAACAGAATACAGACGAAAAGGGGAGCGGATATGGAGTTACGGGAGACCATTTTAGAGGGAACGATTCAGGCATTTAATAAAAAGGGATTGAAGTTTACGATGGATGATATCGCCGCCCTGCTTGGAATCAGTAAGAAAACGATTTATACCGTATTTCAGGATAAGAATACACTGGTGTCAGAGATGGTGGATTACTGTTTTGATTCCATCAAAGAGAGCGAGCAGAAAGTACTCTCGGATACTTCGCTTGATACGGTTGGGAAGATTAGGACAATTTTAGGAGTGCTCCCGGAGGGTTATAAAGACATTGATTTTCGGCAGCTATATTTATTGAAAGATAAATATCCAAAAATTTATAAAAAAGTGGAGCAGCGGTTAGAGACAGGCTGGGAGACAACGATCGCGTTGATCCGGCAGGGGATTCATGAGGGCACGGTCCGGCCGATTCAGATTCCGATTTTGAAAACCATGCTGGAGGCAACTCTTGAGCAGTTTTTCCAGAGAGATATTCTGATCACAAATCAGATTTCCTACAATGAGGCGTTAGAGGAAGTAGTCAATATACTGGTGGATGGAATTACAAGGTAAAAGATAGCATGGAGTTCGTTACACAGAAGAACAGAGAGGTGAGGATGATGTCAGAACGTATTTATTTGAATAATGACTGGAAGTTTGCAGAACAGTTTGAAGCTTCTATGACAGAGGCAGCTTATGATGACAGTGCAATGCAGAATGTCAGGCTTCCACATACCTGTAAGGAAACGCCGCTTCACTATTTCGATGAACATTGTTATCAGATGATCAGTGGTTATCGAAGAGTCATCGAGGCAGAGAAAGAGTGGGAAGGAAAAAAGATATTACTGACAATCGATGGTGCCGCCCATGACAGCGAAGTATTTTTAAATGGGGAGAAAGTGGGAGAACATCACTGTGGATACACAGCTTTTACGATGGATATCAGCGGAGCACTCCGCTATGGAGAAAAAAATATCCTTGTCGTGAAAGTAGACAGCAGGGAGGACTTGAATATTCCACCGTTTGGTTATGTGATCGACTATATGACATACGGCGGCATTTACCGGGATGTCTATCTGGATGTTAAAAATAAAGACTACATCGAAGATATTTTTATCAGGACAAACATTGGACAAATGGATGACCAGAATGCGGAACTCATCTCCGAGGTGACGGTGCAGAGAACGCAGGAGGGATTGTTTTTAAAACAGAGTCTTAAAAATAAAAAGACAGGAGAGTATCGGCCATTAGGGGAGAGTGAAATCTCCGGCACTTCCATGCAGCTTTCCTATCCGGTAGAAAATGTGATACTGTGGGATCTGGAACATCCGGAACTTTATGAAGTTAAGACAGAATTAATCTGTGATGGAACCTTAATGGATGAGCGGGTAGACCGCATCGGATTCCGAAGGGCAGAATTCAAAAAAGACGGATTCTATCTGAATGGCAAAAAAATAAAACTGAGAGGTTTAAACCGTCACCAGAGTTATCCGTATGTGGGATATGCGATGCCAAAATCTATGCAGCAGCTGGATGCGGATATTTTAAAGAGAGAGCTGGGGGTGAATGCAGTGCGCACCTCCCACTATCCACAGTCCCATTATTTTATAGAGCGGTGTGACGAAATAGGACTTCTTGTTTTTACAGAAATTCCGGGATGGCAGCATATCGGTGATGCTGCATGGAAAGATCAGGCAGTGGAAAATGTCAGGGATATGGTGAAACAGTACCGGAATCACACTTCGATCATTCTCTGGGGTGTGCGTATTAATGAATCGCAGGATGATGATGCATTTTACAGAAGAACAAATGAGGCGGCGCATGAATTCGATGATTCGAGACCGACAGGTGGTGTGCGTGCAAACAGAAAAAGCAGTCTGTTGGAAGATGTGTATACCTACAATGATTTTGTGCATGATGGAAAAGCAAAGGGATGTGAGCCGAAAAAGAATGTGACATCAGATATGGAAAAACCATACCTCATCAGTGAATACAATGGGCATATGTATCCGACGAAGACTTTTGACTGGGAAGAACACCGGGCAGAGCATGCGCTCCGCCATGCAAATGTTTTGGATGCGGTGGCAGCCGAGGAGGACATTGCAGGATGCTTTGGCTGGTGCATGTTTGATTACAACACTCACAAGGATTTCGGAAGTGGTGACCGCATCTGTTATCACGGAGTCATGGATATGTTCCGCAATCCGAAACTGGCAGCGGCGGTCTATGCTTGTCAGCAGGAGAAAGAGCCGGTGCTGGAATTAAGTTCTTCCATGGATATTGGGGAGCATCCGGGATGTAACCGCGGGGAAACCTATATTTTTACGAATGCGGATAAGGTGCGGATGTATAAAAATGACCGGTTCATTAAGGAGTACAGTGCCGCAGATTCTCCGTACACACATCTGAAACACGGTCCGATTCTTATCGATGATTTTATCGGAGATGCCCTGCAGGAAGAACATATGAAACCGGGACAGGAAGCCGGTGTGAAAAAAGCTTTGAATGCGTTTACCAGGTTTGGGTTCGCAAAGCTTCCAAAGTCCATTTATGCAACGGGAATATGGCTGATTCTTCGCTATCATATGAATATGGAAGAGGCAGTCCGGTTGTATAACAAATACATTGGCGACTGGGGTGGCACCTCCACAACGTATCGTTTTGAGGCGGTGATGGTGGATGTATCTACAAGGCAGGAGCGGGTGGTGAAAACAATCATCAAAGAACCGATGACAGAGCGGAAGATTTCAGCAGTGGCGGATCATGAGAATCTGATCAACGCAGAGAGTTATGATGTGGCTGAGGTTCGGATTCAGGCACAGGACGAACACGGCAATATCCTTCCATTTTACAATGAACCACTTACTTTTGAAACAGAGGGACCGATTGAGATCATTGGACCAAAGACGGTGGCTTTGCAGGGAGGAATGGGCGGCATTTATGTGAAGAGCCAAAGACTTCTGACAGCAGAAAAGCAGGATGCGGTGCTGATCATCCGGGATCGTGACACAGATATAAAAATCGGTTTTACGGTTCGAAGCGAGAGAAATGATTAAGGGTTGGAGAGAACGAAAATATGACAGACAGATCAAGCGTGATTTTTGGAAATAAAATGCCGGACAAGGTTTACAAAAAGGCAGTGAAGTCCAAAAAGAAATATATGAAAAAATTTGGAGATGATTCCCAGAAAAATTATGAGGTGGCGGTCGAGAAGAACCGTTACATTGGAGATTCCCTGGGAGTTTACAATATTCTGGTGGGAAATCTGGCAGAGAATGCACATTATGATGTCAATGCACATGCGGAAAAAGGTACATTTGACACAGAAAAAGGGATCATTGTCGGAAATATCCGTATGGGATTCGGACACTACCGCATTTCGATGGCGATGGCGTCTGCGGCGAAGGCGATGGGTTATACGCCTTACTGGATGGACTTAAATTCCTATGGAGAGACGACCTGCACGAAAGTGATCGGTGCACAGAATGATCTGTATTCACTCGGCTCAAGGCTTTCGAAAAATCCAATCTTCAACAAACTGGTCTGGGAGCCAATGAATTATGAGGGATTCCGGGCATTGTCCTACAATGCGGCAGACCAGAAAAATGCGGAGCTGATGGCTCCGGTGTACCGCAATGTGCCGAAAGATATCCCGTTGATTGGAACACATGTCTGGCCGGCGCAGGCAGCCGTACATGCCGGAATGAAATACGTGGTGAATGCGATCCCGGATAACTGGCCGATGGCACTACATTTGTCAGAGGGAAGCGTGCATACGATCCAGTGTCATAATTCCTATATGGGATACCGCATTTTAAATGGCATGAATAAAGATAAAGTAAATAAACCAATGCCATCCGACAGCCTTGTATACACAGGACATTACATTGACCATGAACTTGTGCAGGGCATCGAAGCGGACTGTGCGGCGCGTATCAAAAGAAAAGAGAATGGCGAGCCGATGCGTTTCCTTTTAACGATTGGCGGGGCTGGTGCGCAGAAGGAGATTTTTGCAGCGATCATCAAATTCCTGCTTCCATATATTGAGAAGAAGCAGGCGGCGTTATACGTCAACGTGGGCGATTATAAAAATGTCTGGGAAGCGCTGCTGGCAGAGATTCCTGAGATGAAAAACTATGCAACGGAGCATTTTGATCGTTGGGCAGATACAGAAGCATTTGCACAAAAAGCATTGGATGGGAAGGAGAAAATCGAGGGAATCCACGGATTTTGGCACAAAAATATTTTCGAGGCGGTATACTGCACGAATCTTCTCATGAGAAGCTGTGATGTCCTGGTAACAAAACCGAGCGAACTCGCATTTTATCCGGTGCCGAAACTGTTTATCCGCCGCGTGGGAAAACATGAGATGTGGGGTGCGATCCATTCTGCGGAGGTGGGAGACGGAACGTTAGAGTGCCGGGATATTCCGCACACGATCCAGATGCTGGAATTATTTTTACAGGACGATACTTTCCTTTCAGATATGTGTCAGAACATTGTAACGAATAAAAAGGCAGGTCTTTATGACGGTGCTTACAAGGTTGTGGAACTTGCAATGGGCTTAAAAAATAAACAGAAATGATGAATTTTCAATGGAGAAAAAGGAGATTTTTACGATGGAAGCAAAGAGAAGTTTGAGCGGCAGAGAGAAATTTGCCTATGGAATCGGGGCAGTGGGAAAGGATATGGTCTACATGCTTTCCGCCAGCTACATTTCCATTTATTTTCTGGATGTTATGGGAATCAGCGCAGCAGCGATCGCAGTTCTTTTGATGGCAGCCCGCGTGTTTGATGCATTTAACGACCCGATCATGGGTGTGCTGGTCGCAAAGACAAAAACGAGATGGGGAAAATTCCGTCCGTGGCTGCTTGTCGGTACGGTCACAAACGCAGTTGTACTTTACCTGATGTTCACGATCCCACCGGAATTAAACGGTGCAGGGTTAGTGGCATATGCGTCTGTTACCTACATTTTGTGGGGCATGACTTACACGATGATGGATATTCCATTCTGGAGTATGATTCCGGCATTTACCGAGGCTGGAAATGAGAGAGAGGGATTGTCTGCGTTTGCACGTTCCTGTGCAGGTGTCGGCTCCGCACTGGTATCAATTGTTACAGTCATGAGTGTTGCCGCACTTGGAAAAGCATTCGGCGGAACGACAGACAATGAGATCAACCGTATCGGATACAGTAAATTTGCACTGATCATTGCAGTGTTATTTGTGATCTTCATTCTGATCACCTGTCTGTGCATCAAAGAGAAATCAACGGTCGATATGAAGAACGCTTCCATCGGTGAGATGTTTCGGGCGCTGATCCAGAATGACCAGGCAATGACAGTTGTAGTGGCAATCGTAATGATCAATACGGCCTTATACATTACCCAGCAGCTCGTTTACTTTTTCTTAAAATATGATTTCAGCCCAAGTACTTATCAAGGAGATTTTACGTTGTTTAATATGGTCGGCGGCGGATGCCAGATTCTGGCGATGATGATCCTGTTTCCGGTGCTCCGCAGATTCATGGACACGATTAAAATTTTCTACACCTGTTTTGGAATGGCAGTGACCGGATATATTTTGATTATTATCATTTCCGCAACCGGAACAAGTTCTGTTGGATGGCTGTTTATCCCGGCGGCATTTATTATGTCAGCAGTCGGTGTGTTGAATGTAATTACCACTGTCTTTCTGGCAAACACAGTAGATTATGGTGAGTTTAAAAATAGCCGGAGAGACGAATCCGTCATTTTTTCCATGCAGACGTTTGTTGTAAAGCTTGCCTCAGGAATCGCAGGATTTATATCTTCGATGGTTTTATTTGTGTTCCATATCAGTTCAAACAAAGAGGCGGTTGTAACGGAACCGATCGCAGCATCTTCCCGGATGGGACTGCGTTTATCCATGACGATCATTCCGATCGCTGTGCTGGTGATCGGATTTATCGTATTTAAGAAACGTTATATTCTGACAGACCGGAAGTTAGCGGAGATCTCCACAGAGTTAGAGAAAAAACATCAGAATTAAAAGAGGAGAAAATCATGATTCAGACAGCAAATGATATTTTTGTGTTACATACAGCACAAACGACCTATGCGTTCCGCAAATTGCCGACAGGGCAGTTGGAGCATTTATATTATGGAAGAAAAATCCATGTGTGTGAGCCTCTGGATGAAAATGCAGTCGCACTTTTGATCGAAAAACATACCTTTCAGCCGGGCAACAGCTGTGTCTACGACAGGGAACATGACGCCTATACGTTAGAGGATGTGTGTCTGGAAATGTCCTCTTATGGAAAGGGAGATATCAGGGAGCCGTTTGTGGAACTTATCTATGAAGATGGAAGTTTTTCTTCGGATTTTGTGTATGAATCGTCTGCCCGGTTTGAGGGAAGAGAGGCGAGAGATGTAGAGGATGCATTGCCAGCTTCCTATGATGAGAAAGATCAGGTGGAACATCTCTGTGTGACGTTAAAAGACAACAATTCTGCTTTGAAATTAGAACTTCATTATTATATTTATGAGGACTGTGATGTGATCACAAGAAGTGCAAAACTCATCAATGACGGTGAAAATGCGGTGCAGATCCGGCGTTTGATGAGCTGTCAGGTCGATTTCCCGACATCGGATTATGTGTTTACCTCATTTCATGGCGCGTGGGCGAGGGAAATGCGAAGATGGGATGTCCCGGTGGCAGCGGGAAAATATGTGAATGCATCTTATACCGGAACTTCCTCAAGCAGAGCGAATCCGTTTGTGATGTTAAGTGGGAGAGAGACCACGGAGGATACCGGGGACTGCTATGGATTCAATCTTGTATACAGCGGAAACCATTATGAGGCGGTCGAAGTGAACAGCTATGGAAAAACAAGGTTTGTCTCTGGAATCAATCCGCAGAATTTTTGCTGGCAGCTTCCAGCAGGGGAAAGTTTTGAGACACCGGAGGCAGTGATGGCTTATTCCAGAGCAGGATACAATGGTATGAGCCAGTGTATGCACCGTTTTGTGCGGGAACATATTGTGCGCGGTGCGTGGAAGAAAAAAGTGCGCCCGGTATTGTTGAACAGCTGGGAAGCTGCGTATTTCGACATCAATGAGAAAAAACTGCTTCAGCTCGCAAGAGCCGGAAAAGAAGCAGGGATTGAACTGTTTGTGATGGACGATGGATGGTTTGGCCACAGGGACAATGACCGGTCATCGCTAGGAGACTGGAAGGTGAATACGAAAAAGCTTCCGAACGGGTTGGCTGGTCTCTGTAAAAAAATCAACGATCTCGGTATGGATTTTGGTATCTGGGTAGAGCCGGAGATGGTGAACGTGGACAGTGGACTTTATCAGGAACACCCGGACTGGGCGATGGATATTCCGGGCAAAAATCACTCCGAGGGAAGAAACCAGCGGCTGCTCGACCTGAGCCGGGCAGAGGTGCAGGACTATATCATTGGGCAGATGAGTGATCTGTTCTCATCTGCCAATATCGCCTATGTGAAATGGGATATGAACCGGATCGTGACCGATTATTATTCAAAGATACTTCCACCGGAGCGGCAGGGGGAGGTGGCACACCGCTATGTGCTTGGACTTTACCGGTGTATGAGGAAGTTGACAGAGCGATTCCCGGAAATTTTATTTGAGGGATGTGCAGCAGGTGGCAACCGGTTTGATCTTGGAATCTTATCGTATTTCCCACAGATTTGGGCGAGTGATGACACAGACGCACTGTGCCGTGCGGAGATTCAGACCGGATACAGTTATGGTTATCCGATGTCCGTGGTGAGCGCACATGTCTCATCCTGCCCGAATCATCAGACGCTCCGAGTGACACCGCTTGAGACAAGATTTCAGGTGGCAGCGTTTGGAGTCTGCGGATATGAATGTAATTTCTGCGATATGAAAAAGGAGGAATTTGAGGCGGTAAAAGCGCAGATCGCACTTTATAAAGAGTGGCGCAAAGTACTGCAGACAGGTTCTTTTTACAGGGGAAGAAATTTTTCGGATCAGGGCAGCACCGGCAGTTTGTCAGGTCCGCTGACTGGAAATATTCAGGAGTGGACGTGTGTATCAGAAGACCGGGAAAAAGCGGTTGGCTTTCTGATGCAGAAACTTGTGTCGCCGAACACGCAGTTTGAATATTATCGTCCGAATGGGTTAAACCCGGAAGCCAGATATCATTTTTACAATCGTAGTTTAAAATATAATGTAAAAGAGTTTGGTGATCTTGTAAACACCATGGCTCCGGTGCATATCAGGCAGGATTCTGTCGCACATAATCTGATCGCAAAGTTTGTGAAAATGGATGGTGAAGCAGAAGATTTCTGTGCATATGGTGATGCACTCATGTATGCCGGAGTAAAATTAAAGCAGGCATTTGGAGGCACCGGCTACAATGAACAGATAAGGCATTTCCCGGACTTTGCATCCAGGATGTACTTTATGGAGCAGATGAACGATTGATGGAGTGAAAAATTTGGAGGTGCGTTTCTTCCATGGCTTTTAACGTACAATAAAAAATGAAATGGCAAGAGGTGCTCTGTGAAAATAGCTCGGATTGTTTATTTATCCATGGTTCGTTTTAGACTTCTTCGATTGTTTATGTTCATTCAAAAAATGGACGTCTGGCTCTCAGTGTCCGTCTACGAAAAACTCTCTTTGCAACTTTATTGTGCGCAAGTTACATGTCAGAAAATCAGCAGAGAAGTAGGGCAAAAATTATCTGGGTATTTTTTAATTTTTGCCCTACAATAAACGATGCTGATTCTGACATTTACTTGCGCTAAATAAAGTTGCAGAGAATTTTTCGTAGACGGACACTGAGAGCCAAACGTCCATTTATGAATGTACATAAACTTAAAGTCTAAAACGAACCATGGATAAATTTACACAATCCTCACAATATTTTCACAGAGCACCTCTTGCCATTTCATTTCTATCAACACACAGAAGCCATGGAAGAAACGCACCTCTGAATTTTTTATTCGGACAATCGTTTTTTCGCTTCGTTGATCACATCCTGGATGAAGCCTTCTGTGTCGTTGCGGACGGTCTGCCAGTCAATGTGTTCTATGTCAGGCGAATCAAGGTCGGCGTCACGGAAGACATCCGGCAGATTTTTTTCTTTCGTGATCGTTCCGATAAAGGAAAAAGTGCCAAGCAGTTCATCGCCCTGCATGACGGAAAGATTCTTGACATTTATCTGACAGCCGTTGTCGTCTGGCTGGGTGGTGATATAGCCGCTCGCTGTAAAATTGTCCCCCTGATCTGTTTCGTAGAGACAGTCCATGTAGATAAAATTCACATGGGTGACAGACGGATTGCGGACATAGGTGAGTGTCAAGCGTTCTCCATTTGGCATTTCATAACTTAAAATACAGGTTCCGGCAGCTGTTCCGTCAATGATCATGGAGGCACCTTCTGTGATATCGGACAAATCGACCTCCATACGGCTCATCCGGCACAGGTCGGTCAGATACAGGGAAACGCGGATGTCATAGTCCGGCGTATCCATGCCTAAAAGCTCCCAAATAAAACCACCGGAACCCTCCGGGATCGTGACGAGGTATTCGTGGCTTTTTACATCATCGGAATCTGTTCTTGTTTTTCCGGTTTCCTCAATCTGAATCTGTCTGGTCAGTTCGATAATATTGGAGAAGTTGTCGTGAAACCATTCCTGATCAATATCATGTGTCAGCTCCGGTGCTTTTTTGAAATAAGTATTGCTGGTGGTCATGGCATAAGAAAGATTGTCTAACATTGGAACCATGAAATAAACGGTATTGGGATTCATATAAAAATCCATCTCGCCTACATTCAGCGTCAGAACATCCATATCGGAGATTATGGAAAGTTTCTTCTGCGCAAAAGAGCGCTCTCCGGAAATGTCCATGGAAGAGGAGTAATTAAAATTTTTGATATCGTTCATGTAGGCTTTTCCCTCAAATGAGATATCCCCATTGAAGTAATCCTGGCATAATTCCATAATATCAATGTGGTAGGCAATATAAGCCGGATCTTTCAGGGTATCCTGCATAAAATAAATGACAGACAAAAGCATTCTGGCACGCGGATTCTTAGAAATATAAACAAAACTGCAGAGAAGCAGAAAAAGCAGACATGCAAAAAATATGCCACATCTGAGAAGTCTTTTTTTCTTTTTTCTGCCCTGATTTGTTTTGGTCTGCTCCATAAAAATGCTCCTGTTTTTATTTGTCATAATCATAGACAATTGCGAAATTTTGCCTTAGTTACGTTAAATTGTTCAAAATTAACAAAAACATTCAAGACACGCTCTCGCTACGTGTCGCTCGCAACGGTACTAAGAAGCTAGTCACGTCCTACGGTCGCACCTACCTTCTAAGAACCAATCGAACTTGTTCGATTTTTGCTCCCCAGTGTCTTTCATGTCTTTTTTCAATTTTTCACAATTCAATTTACGCTCTTAAAAATTTCGTAATTGTCTATTCATTATAATATGAACGCAAAAAATTAACCACATAAAATGGATGATTTTTATAAAAATTTAATGTACAATATAAAAGACATAAATACGATTCTGACAGGAGAACCAGAAGATGATGAACGAATTTTGCAAGGGTGGAGGCTGCACGGCGAAGCTTGGACCGGGAATTTTGGACAAGGTATTAAAAATGATACCGAAAAAAGCTGACCCGAATCTGCTGGTCGGTTTTGACCATTCCGATGATGCGGCAGTGTATCAGCTTACGGACGAGCTTGCAGTGGTGCAGACGCTTGATTTCTTTCCGCCGATGGTGGAAGATCCTTATCTCTTTGGAAAAATCGCAGCCACCAACGCATTGAGCGATATTTATGCGATGGGAGGAGAAGTTAAAACAGCATTAAACATTGTGTGCTTTCCGGAGAGCATGGACGCCAACATTTTAGGACAGATTTTACTTGGTGGAAATGAGAAGGTGACGGAGGCAGGCGGCGTGTTGGCAGGTGGTCATTCCATCAATGATGTGGATGTGAAGTATGGACTGTCCGTGATGGGAACGATTCACCCGAAACGTATTCTGGAAAACAATCACTGCAAGGAAGGAGATCTGCTGCTTTTGACGAAGCCGTTAGGAGTTGGGATTGTCATGACTGCATCCCGTATGAGAGCAGTGTCTGAAGAAGCCTTTGATCAGGCGGTGGAATCGATGACCACTTTAAATAAATATGCTGCAGACATTTTAAAAAAATACGAGATACATGCCTGCACAGATATCACCGGATTTGGATTGTTAGTACATTTGGGTGAAATGCTGGGCGAAGATTTTTCCGCAGAGGTGTGGACATCACAGGTTCCTTATATCAAGGCGTGCGAGGATTATGTGGAAGAATTCTACATTACAGCCGCAGGACAGCGCAACCGCAATCATATCGGTGCACAGGTGGCATTTGAAAATTGCAGTTTTGCGATGGAAGAGATTTTATTTGATCCGCAGACTTCCGGGGGACTTCTTGTGGCAATCCCGGAAAATGAGGCCGAAAAGGCGCTGAAGGAGATCAAAGCACTCGGACTGGACTGTGGAATAATAGGAAGAGTGACAGAGAAAAAGGAAAAGAAAATCTATGTCCTGAAATAAAGAAAATGCAGCAGCAGCTGTCGGTTGAAAAAATTGTAAATAAACAGATGGAGACATGAAACATGAATATTCAGATTGACGCAAAAGGAAAACAGTGCCCATTGCCGGTGATCGAGGCAAAAAATGCAATTTCCGGCATGACAGAGGCAGGAATCGTGGAAGTGACCGTGGACAATGAGATCGCAGTGCAAAATCTCACCAAGATGGCAGACCATAAAGGGTTAAAAGCAAAGAGCGAGAAAAAATCCGATCAGGAATATACGGTATGGATGGATGTGACGGAAGAGTTTGTGAAAAATAATATAAAGGATGGGAATGTTTCATCCGCACCGGTCACTGAGGAAAATTGTATTCCGGACATCCGAAAGAAAAAGACAGTCGTTGTGCTCGGTGCAGACCACATGGGCGAGGGGGATGAGAAGCTCGGAAAAATGCTGATGAAAGGATTTGTCTATGCGCTGACGCAGCTGGAGGAACTGCCACAGACGATTTTACTTTTTAATTCCGGTGCATATTTAAGCTGTGAAGGTTCCGACTCCGTCGAAGATTTAAAGAGCATGGAGGCGCAGGGCGTGGAGGTCATGACCTGTGGAACATGTCTGAACCATTACGGATTGACCGAAAAACTGGCGGTCGGTTCCGTGACAAATATGTATGTGATCGCGCAGACAATGATGGAGGCAGATCACATTGTAAAACCGTAAAGGACAGGAAAAATGAAAAAAAATATCATTATCGTCCGCGGCGGCGGGGATATCGCCACGGGCACAATTTATAAACTGCACCAGAGCGGTTATCCGGTTCTGGTGACCGAAATTGCAAATCCGTCTGCTATCCGGCGTCAGGTTGCTTTTTCGGAGGCGGTCTATGAGAAAAGTTACACTGTGGAAGGCGTTACATGTTATTTTGCAGAGAATCTGACTCAGGCATATGACCTCATGGAGCATGGAAAAATTGCGCTGATGATCGATCCGGTTGGAGCGGTGATCCGGGAGGTAAAACCAGCGGCAGTGGTCGACGGAATACTTGCAAAAAAAAATCTTGGGACTACAATAGATATGGCACCATTTACGGTTGCACTTGGTCCCGGATTTACGGCAGGAGTGGACGTGCATGCGGTTGTTGAGACAATGCGGGGACATAAGCTTGGCAGGATCATTTATGAGGGAGATGCGATTCCAGATACCGGGATTCCGGGTGCTATCGCAGGTGTTGCGAAAGAGCGCGTGATCCATGCGGAGTGTGCCGGTATTTTATACGGAGAAAAAAAGATTTCCGATTCTGTGGGCAGGGACGAAGTGATCGCTTACATTTATCCAAAGGCACAGGGGAAGGATACTTCAAGGCAGAGGGGAAAAGCCAGTGCAGTTGCTGTGAAAGCCACAATTTCCGGGATTCTCCGTGGACTTATCCGTGACGGTTATCCGGTGACAAAAGGATTTAAAATTGCAGATATTGATCCGAGAGAATCCGAGTATGAGAACTGTTTTACAATCTCGGATAAAGCAAGATGTATTGCAGGAGGCGTGTTAGAGGCACTGCTTCATGCGGGAATCCTTCCGGAGTGATGGAAATAACACAGTCATTCAGATAAACTGACAGAGGGAAAGGCAGGAACGGCTGCAATGCTATACTTTGACAATGCCGCAACCACTTTGCAGAAACCAGAGGAGGTTGCGCAGGCGGTAAAAGAATCATTTTCTTATATAGGCAATGCGGGAAGAGGAGCAAATGAGGCTTCGCTGTTTACATCCAGACTGATTTTTCAGACGCGGAAACAGATTGCAGAGCTGTTTCATATGAAAGATGGGGAACAGTCTTCTGCGGCAGAGCGCGTGGTGTTTACCATGAATGCGACCGAGAGCTTAAATATTGTGCTGAAAGGATTATTGCATCCGGGCGACCATGTGATCACTACTGAGATGGAACACAACAGTGTTCTGCGTCCACTTTATGAACTTGAGGAGAAGGGCGTCAGTGTCACGATCGTTGCCTGTGAAAAAAATGGAACAATTTCCTGCGAAAAAATACAGCAGGCAATCGGTAAAAATACAAAAGCAATCGTGTGTACGCATGCTTCCAATGTAACAGGTGATGGAAATGATATCGCACAAATTGGAGCTTTGTGTGAAAAATATAATCTATATTTTATTTTAGATGCCTCCCAGACGGCAGGAGCGACCGGGATCGACATGGAGCAGGATCATATTTCTGCAATCTGTTTTACCGGGCATAAAGGACTGTTTGGCCCACAGGGAACCGGTGGGATCGCACTGGCAGATGGAGTGTGTGTAAAACCGCTTTTATCCGGTGGAAGCGGCGTACATTCATTTGAGAGAAAACATCCCATGGAGCTGCCGGCTGCTCTGGAGGCAGGAACGCTGAACGGACATGGGATCGCAGGACTCCATGCTGCTCTGGACTGGATCAAAAAGACCGGGATCGCAGCTATCCATGAGAAAGAAATGGCGTTAGCTGAACAGTTTCAGCGAGGAATTGAAACAATTCCGGGCATTCACCTCTACGGAGGTGAAAAACGGGTGGCAGCGATCGTATCGTGTAATCTGGCGGATCTTGATTCTGCTTATGTCAGTGACTGCCTTGCAGAAGATTATGGGATTGCGACAAGGGCGGGGGCGCACTGCGCACCTTTGATGCACACCCATTTTGGCACAGAAAAACAGGGCATGGTACGATTTAGCTTCTCCTGTTTTAATACGACAGAAGAGGTGGAGAAAGCGGTCGGGGCGATGCGGGATATTGCAGCGGAAAACCGTGGAAAAGTAACGGCGTATGTCGGAGCAGGAGGAAAGACATCCGCTATCCGGAAGCGTGCAGAGACGATGCGCACAGAGGGGAAAAAGGTTCTGATTCTCACGACAACTAAGATGATGAGACCACAGGAGCAGGAGATATTTGCAGAGTATGAGCAGACATGGCAGCAGCGTGCGATACCGGATACCGCATCCGGCTGGCGGGAGTGCAGGACAGCTGAGAAAAAATGGAAAGAACAGGTACAGTCCATCCTTGACACATACGGCTGCTGTGTTGCAGGGAGCCTGATCCCCGGCACGGAAAAGTTTGGAATGCTGCCGGAAAAGCTGATGGAGGATCTGCTATATCTGGCAGATGAGATCCTGATCGAGGCGGACGGTTCCGCACATATGCCGGTCAAAGCCCCGGCGGAGCATGAACCGGTTCTGTTTCCTTATATGGATGAAGTGGTCATTGTCATGGGCGTACATGCAATCGGAAAACCGCTGCAGGAAGTGTGCCACAGAGTTGACTATGCAAAAAAGATTTTAAAATGCGCCGCAGACAAAATTGTGACAGCGGCAGATATCAGGGCGCTTGAGGAGCAGGGATATGCGATCCCGATTCAGAAACAATTTCCATGGATGAAAATTTCGAAAGTAACTGGAAAAGATATTAAGCTGTGTCTGACAGCTGAAAAGAAAGATAAAGTGAGGGACAAACAATGATTCGATTTAACAGTGACTACACAGAAGGATGCCATACGGCAATTTTAGAGAAGTTAGTTGAGACAAATATGGAGCAGACAGCAGGCTATGGAGAAGATGAGTATTGCGGACAGGCGAGAGAGCTGATCAGAAAGGAATGTGGAGATGAGAGTGTGGATGTGCATTTCCTGGTGGGAGGTACACAGACGAATGTCACTGTGATCTCAGCAGCATTAAAGCATTATCAGGGAGTGATCACGGCAAAAACAGGGCATATCAATATTCATGAGACGGGCGCTTTGGAGGCATGCGGCCATAAATGTCTGTGTATTGAAACACCGGATGGAAAGCTGACGGCTGGGCAGATCGCAGCGTACACAGATGCACATTTTGCAGACGAGAGTTTTGAACATATGGTACAGCCGAAAATGGTATACATTTCCAATCCGACAGAGATCGGAACGATTTATAAAAAGGCGGAACTGGAAGCAATTTATCAGGTGTGCAAAAAGCGTGGACTTTATCTTTTCATGGATGGGGCGAGACTTGGCTATGGACTGATGTGCAAGGAAAATGACCTGACACTTTCTGATATCACAGCCAACACAGACGTGTTCTATATCGGCGGAACAAAAGTGGGAGCGCTTTTTGGGGAGGCAGTTGTGATCCGCAATGAGGAACTGAAAAAAGACTTCCGTTACAATATCAAGCAGCGTGGCGGTATGCTGGCGAAAGGCAGACTGCTTGGAATCCAGTTTCTGACCTTGTTTGAGGAAAACCGGTATTTTGATATTTCCGCACATGCAGCGCGATTAGCGGAAAAGTTAAAGGACGAATTAACAAAAATGGGAGTGAAATTCTATATTGATTCTCCGACTAATCAGCAGTTCCCAATCCTGCCGGATGCTGTGCTTGCGGAACTGAAAAAGAAATATAGTTTTGCTTATCAGGAGCGTATGGATGAGACACACAGTGCAGTCCGTTTTTGTACCTGCTGGGCAACGAAAGAGGAAAACGTAGATATGCTTCTTGCAGATATTCGTGAGCTACTTGCCTGATTGAAGGATTATACTAAAAAAGACTGATTTATTCAGAAAATTTAAATGAAAATGAATATGCAGATCAGTGACAATAGGAGAAATGCAGCATGTCAGACAGAAAAAACATTTTACTCATCGCAACAGGCGGAACGATCGCATCAAAAAAATCAGACAACGGATTAAAACCACAGATCTCACCGGAAGAGCTGATGCAGTATATCCCGCAGGTGAAAGATATCTGTGATTTTCATGCTGTCCAGCTTATAAATCTGGACAGCTCGAATATGGAACCGAAACATTGGAAAATGATGGTGCATACCATCCGTGAAAATTATGAAAAATACGATGGCTTCGTCATCGCCCATGGTACGGACACAATGGCATACACTGCGGCGGCACTTTCCTATATGATACAGAATTCAAAAAAACCGATCGTGATCACCGGCGCACAGAAACCGATCGACCTTGAGATCACCGATGCAAAATCAAATCTGCTTGACAGTTTTTTATATGCATCCGATGAAAACTCGCAAGGGGTTCAGATCGTTTTTGATGGAAAAGTCATTGCAGGAACAAGGGCGAAGAAAGTTCGTTCAAAAAGCTACAATGCATTTTCTAGCATTGATTTTCCATGTCTCGCCATGATTCAGGATGGCAATATCATGCGTTACATTCCACCGGTTCCGTATGAAGAGGAAGTACGGTTTTATGAGGAACTGGATGAAAATGTGTATCTGATCAAAATGATTCCGGGAATCAAGCCGAGAATTCTGCGCAGTGTCTTTGAAAATTATGACAGCATTATTGTAGAAAGCTTTGGGGTGGGTGGTATCCCACGATCAATCGCAGATGATTTCTATAAGCTATGTCAGGAGTTCCCGGATCGTCTCGTGGTGATGTCTACACAGGTCGCACATGAGGGCAGCGATATGACGGTCTATGAAGTGGGGCACGATATGAAAAAATATTGCCGTTTTCTGGAATCTTATGATATGACTCTGGAATCTGTCATCGCAAAGGTAATGTGGATGTTAGGCAACCGGGAAGCACTTAGCGGTGATCTGGAAGATATCTTTTATAAAAATGTAAATTATGATGTCATTTTCGGGAAAAACAGGAAGTGCTGACAGAAGTATCATCTCCCGGACAGCCCAGAGGGAAGAGAGAGGGGCGGCATGAATCTGCGTGTCCCCTGTAGGCTATACTATTGATTGGCTTTGAGAATTTTTACATCATCCAAAGATACACCAGAGAAAGCAGCAATTTCTTCCAGGGAAAAGTTGTTAGTTTTCAACATACGTTTGGCGATTTCAATTGCCGCATGTTTTTCACCCTCTGCAAAACCGTATTCATACTCAGCTTTCCGTAACTTCTTTTCTTCCAATTCTTTATCATACTCAAAAATACTCATACTGATAACCTCATTTCGGTTTCGGGCAAGAAATTCCGCCAGAATCCCTTCCCGGATGCATTCGTCCACAGCACGTTTTACAGCCTGATTTAAAGGCATGTCTGACGCATAGTGGCGCACTCTGGCAACATACTGTGCATATTCTTTTAACATACTGCAATGCTGCATCAACTCTGCATTGTGTCCTTCATTGACATTCAAAACAGTAACAATTAATTCGAGCTTTGGTTCACCTGACAGATGTTCAAATGCTGAGGAAAGCCGAAGCTCTGTACAGTCAGATATCGCAGTTGAACCATTGTAAAACTCGATAAAATCACTTTGATTGACCGCATTGTAAAGTGAGAGCAGATTCTTCCGGTCAGAAAATAACATCCGGAAAACGGTGTCCTTGTAGTTCCGGTTTGTTGTCGGTGTTTCAACGGTGAAGTTTCGCTTTGCTCTGTTACGGTTTCTTTTACATTTTGCCAAAATTGTTTCCTCCTGATATGTGGCAGAACAGCCTATGTTTAAAACGGTTCTTTGCTTGCAGGAGAATAACAACTGTTTATGATTCCAAGTTCATTTCGTCTCCTGCTTTTCAATTGTTGATGGGTAACAAAAAGCATAGATACGAATGAAGTACACAGATTCTAAAAAAACGAATCTGTCGTTCTTAGAATATAGATGACAAAAATGTCATGAAGATTTTGTAAAATATGCTTTTAGTCATTGTAACACAGAAATTATATGGGAAGCAAGAAAAATTGGCTGTTTACTTCAACTTTTTTGTAGAGTAAAATAATAAAATTATAATTAGTGAAAATTTTGGGGGAAAGATTTGCATCTTATGATCGTTGGTATCATAATGGAGCAAAGGATACTTTGAAAAGGTGGTATGAACATGAAATTTGGACCGATTGAAATCAAGGATAAAAGTAATCGGACGATTGTACTGAGAAATGCAACGCCGGAAGATGCAGAAGATTTAATCATGTACTTAAAAGTCACCACAGCGGAAACACCATATCTGATCCGGGAACCGGAAGAAGTTGTCATGACACAGGAGCAGGAGACAGCGTTTATCAATAATTGTCTGAATTCGGACAGATCCTTAATGTTAATTGCAACGTTGGATGGAAAACATATCGGAAACTGTTCATTCAATCCGGTTGGAAACTATAAGAGATATCGGCACAGATGCGAAGTGGCAATTGCTTTATATCAGGAATTCTGCGGATATGGTATTGGAAAAATCATGATGGAAACAGTGCTGAAAGCAGCAAAAGAGATTGGATTTGAACAGGCGGAGCTTGAAGTGATCTCGGATAATCAAAATGCAATTACATTGTATGAAAAACTGGGATTCCAGAAATATGGCACATTTCCAGATAACATGAAATATGCGGATGGACATTATGCGTCTGCGGACTGGATGATGAAAAAATTATAAGATAACAAAAACTGCCCTCATTTTTAACGAAATCCATCCGGTATTGTTAAGGATACCTGGTGGATTTTCCATTTTCTGCAATTTATAATAATGTTAAAAATAATTGCAAAGGTGGTAAAAATATGAGAAAATTATACATAGACAATATCAGATGGATCACAGTTGTGCTTGTGGTTTTGTATCATGTTATTTATATGTTCAATGGAATTGAAACATTTGGAGTGATCGGACCATTTTCGGATGTGCAGTATCAGGATGCATTTCAGTATATCGTATACCCATGGTTTATGCTGTTGTTGTTTGTAATATCAGGAATGAGCGCAAGGTATGAGCTGGAACATCGCTCAGAAAAAGAATTTATAAAAAAAAGGACGGGAAAATTATTGGTTCCATCCACCCTTGGGCTTTTGGTGTTCTGGTGGATTTTAGGATACTACAATCTGCTGATCGGCGGTGGATTAGAGCAGATGGCAGCAGTTCCAAAACCGGTTTTATTTATCATCATGGCAGTCAGCGGCATAGGACCGCTATGGTATATCCAGATGTTATGGATTTTTTCGGTATTGCTCGTAGGGGTTCGCAGAGTGGAAAAAGACAGATTGTGGAAGCTGGGAGAGAAAGCGGACATTCCATTTCTTGTGCTGTTTGCAATTGTGATCTGGGGCGCAGCTCAGATTTTGAACACACCAGTGGTTGTGGTATACCGTTTCGGTATCTATGGGGCTGGATTTTTTGTGGGATATTTTGTTTTGTCCCATGATGAAGTGGTGGATCGTCTGGAAAAATGCTGGCTGCTGCTTGCGGTGTGTGCCATAATTTTAGCGGCTGCATTTACAGTGTTATACTGGGGCAGACCATACGCTGAGCATTCAGTTTTAGACACACCGCTATGCAGCCTGTTTGCATGGATCGCGGTCATTGCAGCTTTGGCTTTGATGAAAAAATGGGGTAATATTTCCAACACATTGACAAGATGGATGGCAGCAAAATCATGGGGACTTTATTTATTCCATTACCTTTTCATTGCGATGACAGCATATTATCTGAACATGTATACAAAATTGCCGGCAGTGCTTCTTTATCTTTTTGTGGCAGCAGCGGGATTTGCCGGTGCATATCTGGCTTATGAGATCATCCGCCGTATTCCGGTGCTTCGGTGGATCGTCTGTGGAATTGGAGGAAAGAAAAAATAATGTTTGCAGAAAATCTCATTCAGCTTCGAAAACTAAATCAAATGTCGCAGGATGAACTGGCAGATCAGATCGGTGTATCGAGACAGACACTCTCGAAATATGAGACAGGGGAATCCCTGCCGGATATCGAAAGGTGCAAAAGGCTCGCAGATGTCTTTGGCGTGACGGTGGATGACCTGATCAATTATGAAAAAAAGGATTCTCTTGGCTTAGAAGTTCCACCGAAGGGAAAGCACATTTTCGGCATGGTAAAAGTAGGTGAGAAAGGTCAGATCGTGATCCCGGCAAAAGCCAGAAAAATATTTGACATCAGGCCAGGTGACAATCTTATTGTGCTTGGTGATGAGGGGCAGGGCATTGCGCTGATCAAGGAAAAAGGACTGCTTGATCTTCTGAAAGCCGCCAGGGAAGAACATTAAAAAACTTCCCACATATCGCAGGAAAACCGGATATGTGGGAAGTTTTTTTAATGTGTTTTGCGGTTAATATAATTGGTCTTATATTTGGAGTAAATAATTTTCTGGCTGCTGTATAGACCATAGTATCCGGAAAGCATGTAGCTGAATGCAACGGCAAGCAAAAAGTAAGGCATGCCGTCATAGCCGAACAACTCAAAGCTGATGAGCAGGGCAGTGATCGGGCAGTTTGTCACACCACAGAAAACTGCAGCCATGCCGACTGCCGTACAGAGGGTCGGTGAAAAGCCTGACAGGTTTCCAAACAGACAGCCAAATGCCGCCCCGGTAAAAAACGATGGAACGATCTCACCGCCTTTAAATCCGGCACCAAGTGTTAATGCAGTAAAGAGCATTTTCATAAAAAAGGCTTCCGGGCGGACCGTGCCATCAATACACTGTTCAATGATATTGATTCCCGTACCGTTATAATTCTGGTTGCCCACAAGCAGCGTTAAAATGAGCACGAAACATCCACCGGCGAAAATGCGCACATAAGCATTTTTAAAAAACTTTTTATAAAGGTGTTCTGACTGATGCAGCATGACACAGAAAATAATGCTGACACCGGCACATAAAATCGCAAGGACAGAGATTTTTACAGCACTTGTGATCTTAAAAGCAGGAATCTGGCCAATCAGGAACATTTCCTGTGAGACACCAAAAAATTCTGCAACAGCATGTGCGACCAGTGAGGAAATCACGCATGGGACTAACGCCGCATAATACATAACGCCGACACTGACAACTTCCATGGAAAAGACAGCCGCAGCCATCGGTGTGCCAAACAATGCAGAGAATGCGGCGCTCATGCCGCACATGATCATAATGTGTTTGTCTTTTTCATCAAAGCGGAACAGTTTTCCAAGACCGTTTCCGATACTTCCACCGAGCTGTAACGCAGCACCTTCACGTCCGGCAGAACCACCAAACAGGTGGGTGATGAGTGTGGAGATAAAAATCAGCGGAGCCATGCGCAGCGGCAGATTTTCATCGGAATGTATCGCAGATAATACAAGGTTGGTTCCGGTATCTTTTTCATCATGAAGCAGGCGGTAACATCCGACGATCAGGATACCACTCACCGGGAGCAGAAAAATAAGCCACGGGTTTTTGGTTCTGGTCAGTGTGACCACATACATGCCGAAATAGAAGAGTGTGCCAACACCCCCGACAAGCAGTCCGGAGACGATGGAGAAAAGCACCCATTTGGCAGAGGTTTTTATTCGTTTGAAATCATGTTGTAATTTATGACGGATCAGTTCTTTCATATGTTCTTTCCACTTTCCCTTTTGATCAGAATGAAACGGCAGTGCCCGGATTTCATTTCTATAATATTATAGTAGCATTTCAAAAAATCTTTTTCAATGTAAAACATCATTGCATTCTAATTTCATGAAATAAAAGCGGCATGGCGGAAAGTAATACTTTGAGCAAATTTCCACCAGAAAAATGGAAAATCAGTAAAAAATATCTCGGCAATATACAATTTGCACAAAAAACAAAAACAAAAATTATGAAATATAGAGAAGATAACGATTCAGTATTGCTTTTTTATGAAAAAAGAATATAATTCAATTATCAACTGAAAACGTTACCGAAAACAATACCGAAAATGTTACCGGGAACATTTCAGCGAAGTGGCAGAGTGCCAGAACAATCATTGCACAATACAGATGTGCAGAAAGTATACGGGAGGAAACAACATGAAGAGAAAAGTTTTATCAGTAATGCTTGCGACAGCAATGACAGCAACTTTATTTGCAGGATGCGGCAGCGATGCTTCCAATGCAAACAGTGGAGATGCAGCAGCAAGTACAACAGAAGCAGGAGATGTAAAAACAGATGCAGCAGCATCCGGAAGTGGTTCCGTTTATTATCTGAACTTTAAACCGGAACAGGATCAGCAGTGGCAGGATCTGGCAGCAAAATACACAGCAGAGACCGGAACAGAGGTTACAGTTATCACGGCTGCAGATGGTACATATGAGCAGACATTAAAATCAGAGATGGCAAAATCAGAAGCACCTACCTTATTCCAGGTAAACGGACCTGTAGGACTTGCAAACTGGAAAGATTATTGCATGGATCTTTCAGGCAGTGAATTATATTCACATCTGACAAGTGATGATTTTGTATTAAAAGATGGAAACGCAGTACAGGGTATCGCTTATGTTATCGAGACTTACGGTATCATTTACAATAAGACGATCTTAAATGACTACTGCACAATGGACAACGCAGTGATTTCTTCTGTTGATGAGATCAACAACTTTGCGACATTAAAAGCAGTTGCAGATGATATCCAGTCCAGATTAGATGAGATTAATGATAAGTTTGGATACGATCTTCAGGGAGCATTTACTTCCGCAGGTATGGATGGATCATCTGACTGGAGATTTAAAACTCATTTGGCAAATCTTCCAATTTACTATGAATACAAAGACAAAGGAATTGATTCTACAGATGCAATAGAAGGAACATACCTTGACAATTACAAACAGATCTGGGATTTATACATTACAGATTCCACCTGTGATCCGGGAATGCTCTCATCTAAGACAGGTGATGAAGCAGAATCTGAATTCGGTATGGAAGAGGCAGTATTCTACCAGAATGGTACATGGGAGTATGGTAACCTCACAAATGAAGAGAATGGTTATCTTGTAACCGCTGATGACATGAGCATGATGCCAATCTATATTGGTGTTGAGGGAGAAGAGAATCAGGGACTCTGCACAGGTTCTGAGAACTACTGGTGTGTAAACAGCAAAGCTTCTGCAGAAGATCAGCAGGCAACACTTGATTTCCTGAACTGGGTTATCACATCTGACGCAGGACGTGAATCCATGGCTCATGAAATGGGATTTACAACACCATTTGATACATTCACAGGCGAATATGAAGCAGACAATGTATTTATCCAGGCTTCTAACCAGTACATCGCTGATGGAAAATACTCTGTAACATGGAATTTCTCTACTATTCCATCTGAGACATGGAAAGACGGTGTAGGTTCTGCATTATTAGAGTACGCACAGGGAACAGGTGACTGGGACGGCGTTGTCAGTGCATTCGTTGACGGATGGGCTACTGAGTATGCAGCAGCTGCAAACAAATAAAAAGTAATGATGAAGTAACATGGAAAGGGTGTGTGGTCTGCCACTCACCCTTTCAGATTATTAAGGTTTTATGAGAGGATGGAAATTATGGAGAAAGCAATCAAAAAATATTTTCCTGTTTTTGCACTCCCTACATTAGTGGCATTTACAATAGGTTTTATAGTTCCTTTTATTATGGGTATCTACTTATCATTCTGTGAATTTACAACCGTTACAGATGCAAAATTTGTAGGATTAAAAAATTATCTGCGCGTGTTCAGTGATCCGACATTTATGCATGCATTATGGTTCACTGCATTATTCACCATTGTATCAGTGCTGACGATCAATGTTTTTGCATTTGTAATCGCGATGCTTTTAACAAAGGGAATTAAAGGTACGAATTTCTTCCGTACAGTATTTTTTATGCCAAACCTTATTGGTGGTATCGTTTTAGGTTATATCTGGCAGATCCTGCTGAATGGAATCTTAGGTCATTTTGGAAGAACACTTACTTATTCTTCTTCCTATGGATTCTGGGGATTGATCATTTTAATGAACTGGCAGCAGGTCGGTTATATGATGATCATTTATATCGCCGGTATCCAGAATATTCCGGGCGAGCTGATTGAGGCGGCAAAAATGGACGGGGCGTCCAACTGGCAGTTATTGAAGAGTGTTACGATTCCAATGGTAATGCCATCCATCACGATCTGTACATTCTTAACACTGACGAACTCTTTCAAACTGTTCGATCAGAACCTGGCATTGACAGCAGGAGAGCCGTCCAATAATTCGCAGATGCTTGCGCTTAACATCTTTGAGACATTCTATGGAAGAACCGGTTGGGAAGGTGTCGGTCAGGCGAAAGCAGTTATCTTCTTTATTATAGTAGCAGTTATCGCACTGGCACAGAACAGACTGACCAGAACAAAGGAGGTACAGCAGTAATGGCAAAGAAAGTAAAAGAAAATAATGAGGTAAGTGCTGTAAGGAGATCAAAACACGGAGGAGTGCTGACCGTATTTTTCAGTCTGCTGACCGTTTTTTATCTGTATCCGATTTTCCTGGTGCTGATCAATTCTTTCAAGAAAAAAGGATTTATCACAAAAAATGCATTTGCGCTGCCGGATGAGAGATCCTTTACCGGATTGTCAAATTTCATCCGGGGTATTGAAAAAACAAACTTTTTTCAGGCGTTTGGCTACTCGGTGCTCATCACCGTTGGCTCTGTTGCAGTGATCATCTTATGCACCTCCATGTGTGCATGGTATATTACAAGAGTACATAATAAAGTGAATGCAACCATTTATATGTTATGTCTGTTTTCCATGATCGTACCATTCCAGATGGTAATGTTCACCTTGTCGAAACTGGCAAATATGATGCATCTGAGCAACCCGGTCGGTATCATTTTAGTATACCTTGGATTCGGTGCAGGACTTGCGGTGTTTATGTTCTGCGGCTTTGTAAAAAGTATCCCGATCGAGATAGAAGAGGCGGCGATGATCGATGGATGTACTCCGATCCAGACATTCTTTCAGGTGGTATTTCCAATTATGAAACCAACGGCGATCACCGTTGCAATTTTACAGGCAATGTGGATCTGGAATGATTATTTACTTCCTTATCTGGTATTGGATATCAAAAAATACAAGACGATTCCAATCGTCATTCAGTACTTAAAAGGTGGTTATGGAGCAGTAGACTGGGGTACGATGATGGCAATGCTTGTACTTGCAATTGTTCCAATTGTAGTTTTCTATGTGGCTTGTCAGAAATATATTATTGAAGGAGTAGTTGCAGGAGCGGTCAAAGGCTGATATTACAGTAGAATATTGTAAAAAAATACATATTTTACGAAAAAAAACGAAAAAACAGTAGACAGGAAAGAAAAATATGGTTACGATAAAGGATATAGCCAGGGAATCAGGATATTCCATCAGCACGGTTTCCAGAGTCCTGAATCATAGAAATGATGTCAGTCCCGATGCAAAGAAAAAAATCGAAGAAGTAGTTGAAAAATTTCATTTTGTTCCGAATAACAATGCGAAGCATTTGAAGCAGAGCAATACGAAAACAATTGGTGTATTAGTCAAAGGTATTTCCAATATGCTGTTCTCCAACATTGTGGAGGAGATTCAGCAGATGATCGGAAGAACCGACTATACACTGGTTGTTTCCTACATTGACGAGGACGACAATGAGGTGGAACAGGCATTACAGCTCTGCAGGGAGCGAAAGCCGTTAGGACTTCTGTTTTTAGGTGGTAACCCGGAATTTTTTAAACAGGGATTTGCAAAGGTGGGTGTGCCGAGTGTGCTTGTGACAAACCGGGCAAATGATCTTTCATTTGAGAACCTTTCCAGTGTTGCGACAGATGATATTGCCGCAGGAAAGTGTGCTGTGGATGCTTTGTTTGAAGCAGGACATGACAAGATTGGTATTATCGGTGGTGATTCGGTAAAATCATACACCAGCCACCAGAGATATTTAGGATGTAAGGAAAGCTTTGCAGAACATAATAAGGAGATGGATCTTGAAGTCTGCTATGAGAAAGCAAGATTCTCATTTGACAGTGCTTACCGGGCGATGAAACGTCTGGTGGAAAAGTATCCTGATCTGACAGCAGTATTTGCAATGTCAGATGTGATGGCTATCGGCGCGATCCGTGCGCTGCGCGATATGGATTATCGTGTACCGGAAGATATTTCTGTGATTGGTTTTGATGGCACCGTATTAGCAGAATATTATAATCCGAAACTCGCCACGATCAGACAGCAGTATCAGACACTTGCAGTGAGAAGTGTGGAGATACTGTTTGGGCAGATCGAACTGAAGAAAGAGCCGATTTATGAGGTGGTTCCGTTTGAGTTCGCAAGTGGGGAGAGTATAAAGAATTTGAAATAGGAGTTTTTGAACTCAAATAGGAGGAATTATTGTTATGAGAAGCAGCGGTGTTTTAATGCACATTTCATCCCTGCCATCCCCTTATGGAATTGGTACAATGGGAAAAGAGGCAAGAAAGTTCGTAGATTTTCTTGATAAATCAGGTCAGAAATACTGGCAGATCCTTCCAATCTGTCCGACCAGCTATGGTGATTCACCATATCAGTCATTTTCCAGTTTTGCAGGAAATCCTTATTTTATCGATCTTGAGATTTTATGCAAGGAAAAATTGTTAAAAAAAGCAGAGTGTGAATCTTTCCCATGGGGCAGCAATCCCCATTATGTAGACTATGGGGTTATGTACAATTCCCGCTATGCATTATTGAAAAAAGTCTATGCACGTTTTATGAAAAACCAGCCGGAGGATTTTGTGTCTTTCTGTGAGAAAGAAGCAGAATGGCTCGAGGATTATGCACTGTTTATGGCATTGAAAGATGCCCATGGCGGAATTGCATGGTTTGAATGGGAAAAAGAATTAAAGACAAGAGAAGAGAAAGCATTGTCAGAAGCAAAAGAAACTTATGCAGATGACATTCTGTTTTACAAAATGCTCCAGTACCTGTTCTTTAAACAGTGGTGGGCATTGAAGGCATATGTCAATGAAAAAGGCATTGAAATCATCGGAGATGTTCCAATTTATGTCGCAGGAGATTCTGCGGATGTATGGGCGAATCCGGCTCAGTTCTACTTAGATGAGAATTTGGATCCGATCGATGTTGCAGGATGTCCGCCGGATGCATTCTCCGCAGATGGACAGCTTTGGGGAAATCCACTGTTCCGCTGGGATGAGATGAAAAAAGATGGTTATAGCTGGTGGACAAAACGGATCAAAGCAATGTCAAAATTATATGATATTGTACGTATCGATCATTTCCGTGGATTTGATTCTTACTATGCGATCCCTGGAACAGACGACACTGCACGTAATGGTGAGTGGAGAGAGGGTCCTGGAATGGATCTGTTTCATACATTGGAGAAGAAGCTTGGCAAGTTAAATATCATTGTGGAGGATCTTGGATTCCTGACACCTTCTGTATTGAAGCTTGTAAAAGATTCCGGTTTCCCGGGTATGAAAGTGGTACAGTTTGCGTTTGATTCCAGAGAGGGAAGCGATTATTTACCACACAACTACCCGAAACACTGTGTTGTATACACAGGAACACACGACAATGATACAATCCTTGGCTGGATGAAAACAGCACCGAAGGCAAGTGTAAAATTTGCAAAAGAGTACTTAAACCTCACAAAAGAGGAAGGTTATAACTGGGGCATGATGCGCGGTGCATGGGCTTCCGTCGGTGATCTTGCAATCGTTCCAATGCAGGATATCATTGGTGTCGGCTCTGAGGGACGTATGAATACGCCATCCACCTTAGGCGGCAACTGGGAGTGGAGAGCAACTGCAGACCAGATTGACAACAAACTTGCAAAACGCCTTTATAAATACATGGAAATGTATGGACGTGTGAGGAAAGACGAGGAAGAAGGCAAAGAAGAAGCAAAAGAAGAAGCATAGATAACAAAAAGTAAATTGTAGAAAGAAAAGTCGCACAGACAACAGTGATTTCCTTTGTGAGCTCTGCGAGCAGGAACATCACAGTTGTCTGTGTGACTTTTCTTTTTGCCAAAAACTTGAATATCTACGCTTCCCAATGACTTGTAAAAAAAGGGAAAAACATCTATAATAAACAAGCTGTGGTCTTTTCACAGAGTACGAGAGAAGAAGGTTTTACATATGCTGATCGAGAAATTTTTAAAACAGGCAAAAGAAGAGATTATCATGGATACGGTGTTATCCGATGAGTTTATGGATAAAGTGCAGGACAATTTTGCACCGATCGAGAGTTTGATGGCATACTATCGGTGTGCAATTATGGAAGTAGAGACAAAGTTCAATGTTTTGAATGAGCAGTTTTCCCTGCAATATGACAGAAATCCGATTGAGTCTATTAAGACGAGAGTGAAATCGTTTGACAGTATTTTAAAGAAAGTGAAACGGAAACAGATTCCGTTTTCACTGGAATCCATTGAGGAAAATATCAATGACATCGCGGGAGTGCGTGTGATCTGTTCGTTTCAGGAAGATATTTATATGCTGGCGGATTGTCTGCTGCAGCAGGACGATGTCAGACTGATCGAGCGAAAAGATTATATTAAAAACCCGAAGCCGGGTGGATACCGCAGTCTGCATCTGATCATTGAAGTGCCGATTTTCCTTGAAAATGAAAAACGTCCGATGAAGGTGGAAGTACAGCTTCGAACGATCGCAATGGATTTCTGGGCAAGTCTGGAGCATAAATTACGTTATAAGAAGAACATTCCGGAAAGCGAGGCAGAGTATCTGGCAAAAGAACTGGTGGAATGTGCCAGCATCAGTGCATCCCTGGATCAGAGAATGGAAGCTATCCGTGACCGGATGGAAGCTGCACAGGAGAAGATGTCATGACAACACAGGAAAAGAATGGGATCACAGAGGGGGTGATCTGGAAGCAGCTGTTGATTTTCTTCTTTCCGATTCTGGTGGGAAGTTTTTTTCAGCAGTTATATAATACGGTGGATTCTGTCATTGTGGGACAGTTTGTCGGAAAAGAAGCACTGTCGAGTGTCGGCGGCTCTGCCGGGCAGATCATAAGCCTTGTGGTAGGGTTTTTCACAGGCGTGTCCACGGGAGCTACCGTTATTATCTCACAGTATTTCGGTGCCGGAAAAAAAGAGAAGATAGAAGAGTCCCTTCACACCGCTTACGCATTTGCGCTTGTGGGAGGACTTGTGCTCGGAATTGCCGGGATCGTATTAGCACCACAGATGCTGCTCTGGATGAACACACCGGAGGAACTGATCGCAGAATCGGCACTGTACGTGCGGGTGTATTTTTCAGGACTGATTTTTATTTTTATTTATAATATGGGCGCTGCGATTTTAAGGGCAGTCGGGGATTCAAAAAGACCATTATATTATCTGATCGTCTGCAGTGTGGTAAATATTATACTGGATCTTTTACTCATTCTGGTCATTCCATTAGGCGTTTTAGGTGCGGCCATTGCCACCCTGATCGCTCAGGCGGTCAGTGCTGTTTTAGTGACAGTTACACTGATGTACCGCACGGAGGGCATGAAACTGTGTCTCTCACAGATCCGCATGTACAAAAGAATGCTGCAGAGTATTCTAAAAATAGGTCTTCCGGCGGGATTTGAGGCAATCATGTACAGTATTTCGAATATTATTGTGCAGGTGTCCATCAATAATTTTGGCGTGGACACGATGGCGGCATGGACGGCTTATTCCAAAATTGATTTTATTTTCTGGATGATCAACAGCGCATTCGGAATCTCTGTCATGACGTTTGTAGGACAAAACTATGGAGCAGGGAAATGGGATCGCATCCGGAGAGGTACAAAAATCTGTCTTGGCATGGCACTGATATCGGCGGTTTCTGTGAGTATCATCTTAATGTCTGCAGAAAGATTTCTGTTTGGAATCTTTGTCAATGATGCGGGCGTGGTCGAGATCGGTATCCGCATGATGAATGTGATCGCACCGGCGTACTTATTATTTGCCTTTATCGAAGTGTTTTCCGGGGCACTGCGTGCACAGGGAGCAGTGGTAGTCTCCACGCTGATTACGATGGTTGGCATCTGTGTGCTCCGTATGATCTGGGTGACACTTGTGGCAGCTCACGGAACCTTAGAGCAGGTCATCATCTGCTATCCGATCACATGGGCGGCAGGTGCGCTTGCGATGAGCATCTATTACATTTACAAGCAGAGAAAAATATTTCAGGCAAGATAGTTTTAAAATGAAAAAGATACGCAAAATCTGTTGACAGATATATAAAAGGTTGATAATATAAACATATGAACAGATATTCATATGTGACGGAGGTGAAATGATTGGCAATTAATGATGTAGAACACTGTGAAACGTGCGAGATCCATGAGGATAAGATCAAACAGGTGAGTGAGCACATGCTGGACGAAGATGAACTGTACGATCTGGCAGAACTGTTTAAAATATTCGGTGATTCAACCAGAATCCGGATTTTGTATGTGTTGTTTGAGTCAGAAGTGTGTGTCTGTGATCTTGCGGAAATGCTTCATATGAACCAGTCAGCAATTTCCCATCAGCTTAAGATATTAAAGCAGGCGAAGCTTGTGACCGGCAGAAGGGAAGGCAAATCCGTGATTTACTCACTGGCAGATGAACATGTGCGCACGATCATCGATCAGGGAAGAGAACATATTGAAGAATAAGAAAATGGAGGAATGGATCATGAAGAAAAAATTTAAATTAGAAGACCTTGACTGTGCAAACTGTGCAGCAAAAATGGAAGATGCGATCAAAAAAATTCCGGGTGTCAACGATGCAAGCGTAAGCTTTATGACACAGAAAATGAGCATTGATGCAGAGGATGCAAAATTTGACGAGATCATGAAAGAAGTCGTAGCTGTTTGTGCAAAGGTTGAGCCGGACTGCAAAATCTTATTTTAATGAATCAATGGCTGCTGCGTGATGCAGCAGCCATTTCTATCCTAAGGAGAGTAATTTGTGCCTGCGGCATAAAGTCTGCAGGTTACGGAAAGGCATGGTAAATGATATGACAAAGAAACAGAAAAAGATGCTTTACCGCATTATTGTTACATTTTTATTGTTTGCAGTCCTGATGGTCTGTGAACACACGGGACGGATGGACGGATGGAACAAAATTGTGTTATTTGTGATTTATCTGGTTCCGTATCTGGTCATTGGTTATGATATTGTATACAAGGCGGCACGAAACATCAGCCACGGACAGGTGTTTGATGAGAATTTCCTTATGATGATCGCCACATTCGGAGCGTTTGGCGTAGGTGAATATTCGGAGGCTGTCGCTGTTATGCTGTTTTATCAGGTAGGCGAATTGTTCCAGGGCTATGCGGTTGGAAAATCCCGTCAGTCCATTTCTGATATGATGGACATTTGTCCGGAATATGCCAATATCGAGGAAGACGGAGTTTTAAAACAGGTTGATCCGGATGATGTGGAAGTTGGAAGCATTATCGTAGTGAAACCGGGGGAGCGTATTCCTTTGGACGGTATTGTTGTGGAGGGTGAATCCCTGATCGATACCGCAGCACTGACCGGTGAGTCGGTACCAAGAAGCGCAAAAGCCGGCGATGAGATCATCAGTGGCTGTGTGAACGGAAGCGGAACATTAAAAGTAAAAACAACAAAAGAGTTTGATGATTCTACGGTTGCAAAGATTCTGGAACTTGTGGAGAATGCAAGCAGCAAAAAAGCAAAAGTTGAGAATTTCATCACACGTTTTGCAAAATACTACACTCCGGTTGTCACGATCGGTGCAGTGATCCTCGCAATTTTGCCACCACTGATTCTTGGCGGCGGATGGGCAGAATGGATTCAGAGAGCATGTATTTTCCTTGTTATTTCCTGCCCATGTGCGTTGGTAATCTCCGTTCCTTTAGGATTCTTCGGAGGAATCGGTGCAGCGTCTAAGATCGGTGTCCTTGTAAAAGGAAGCAACTATTTGGAGGCAGTGGCAGAGATGACCACAATTGTTTTTGATAAGACCGGAACACTGACCAAAGGCGAGTTTAAAGTGACAGATGTCATCACCGAAAACGGTTCCAAAGAGGAACTGATCGAACTTGCAGCATTGGGAGAGGGCTATTCCAATCATCCAATCGCAAATTCCATCCGTGAAGCTTACGGAAAAGAGCTGGATTTAAACCGTGTGACAAACACAGAGGAAATCGCAGGACACGGAATCAAAGCTGTGATCGATGGAAAGACTGTATTACTCGGAAACGAAAAACTCATGAAGTCAGAGAGTATTTTTTATACACCTTGCAAGAGCATGGGAACAGTTGTTTATGTGGCATGCAATGGAGTATTTGAAGGAGCGGTTGTCATCTCCGACACCATTAAAGACGGAGCAAAAGAGGCGATCCGCGATATGAAACAGGTAGGGGTCAGACATACAGTCATGCTGACCGGAGACCGCAAAGAGGCCGCAGAGACAGTGGCACAGACACTTGGTATCGATGAGGTACATGCAGAACTGTTACCGGGTGGTAAAGTAGAGCAGGTGGAAACACTCTTAAAAGCTGAAAAAGAAAAAGAGCGTCTTGCATTTGTTGGAGATGGAATCAATGATGCTCCGGTACTCACCAGAGCGGACATTGGAATTGCAATGGGAAGTATGGGCTCCGATGCGGCAATCGAAGCAGCAGATATTGTCCTGATGGATGATGATGTGACCAAGATCGCATCGGTTGTTAGGATTGCAAGAAAGACACTTCGTATTGTAAAACAGAACATTGTATTTGCACTTGCAATAAAAGCACTTGTTCTGATCCTCGGTGCACTTGGTATGGCGAATATGTGGGAGGCCGTATTTGCGGATGTAGGAGTTTCTGTCATCGCAATCTTAAATTCCATGCGTACTTTAAATGAAAAGTAAAAAGAAAGATTCATAATAGTTCAAATAAAAATTCGGATTCTCAGTCAAAAAATGTCAGAAATAAGTTGACTTTATATCTGTAAAAAAGTACTATTTTTGTAGGAGAAAGGATGACATAAATAAGACAGTCCTATAATAGCAACGGAGAAAAGGAAAATGAGCAAGATCCTTGATTTGATTTTTGAAGATGTAAAGAATGAGAATGAAACAAAGAAAACAGCGGTGACGCTGCGTATCAGTGCGCTGATTTTCATTGGATATTTTCTCTGCCTTATGGCAGTTTTCTGTAGCATGGGCGACTGGATGAATGTGGGTGGCTGTCTGGTGTGCGGAGTATGCTATGTGTTATCTTTTTACACAACGTACTGGAATCACACAAGAGAGTCAGCGTGGATCTCACAGATACTTATGATCGTGTGGATCATCCTGTTTATTGTGATGTTTGGCTGGGACTGCGGAGTACAGCATTATCTGTTTGCATTTCTTGCGCTGAACTTTACGGTGAGTACTGCAGGAGAGCGGAGAAAAGTGCTGACTGCGGTCGGAGCATGTGCACTCCGTCTGGCTTTGTATGCCTACGCCCGGAATTTCAAACCGTACAGCCCACTGGATCCCGGCATAAGTGTTCTGATACAGATTTTAAATACTATTTTTATTTTTGCGCAGATCACTGCTGTCATGATCATATTTACGAAGGATGCCCAGAAAATGGAACAGAAGCTTGTACGGTATAATACAAAACTGCAAAAGTTAGCTTCTGTTGACGCACTTACCGGTCTTTGGAACCGCCGGAGCATGTGGGAATATATCCATGCAGTGGAGTATGATTATGAGATAGGAAATGCATGCTTTGTATCGATCGCCATTGCAGATATTGATTTCTTTAAAAAGATCAATGACACCTATGGGCATGATGCAGGTGATGAAGTGCTGAAAGCAGTAGCAGGACTTTTCATGGACAAAATGAAAACATGCGGAAGGGTGTGCCGCTGGGGAGGCGAGGAGTTCCTGTTTGTATTTTATGGCAAAAACGGCGATGCGGCATATGATGCGCTGCAGGAGATTTATAACGAGATCCACAGGCTGACGGTATCGTATGAAAATGAGGAGATCAGCATTACCGTGACGTTTGGACTGGAAGAGTACGATAAGAACGATGGTATGGAAACTGCGATCCGCAGGGCAGATGAGAAGTTATATCAGGGAAAAGAGACCGGACGTGATAAGATCGTTTATTGAAGCAGGTGGCGTATCTGAGAAAAATATGCATATTATGCAGAAAATAATATGGAATTTTTTGGAAAAATAAGGTATAATATGCTATATTGTGAAAAGGCTTACATGATAACAAGAGAGGAGTTAACGAAAAACAATGGAAGAAAATAAATATCGTTATAATGACATTTCGGAACGATTGCGGAGAATGAATAGAATATATGTGGGAGCCACAATCTTTATGGCGGCACTGATTTTGTTGTATCTGTGGATGAAACAGATGAATCATAACATCCAGACGGTGACCGTCTATGGAAATACGGTTCTTTTACTTTTATTTGCAGTGGGGAATGCAGTCATTTATTGCAGGAATAAGGCAACCGACAAATTAAAAGTAGCAGCAACCATAGAGATGGGGATTGAATATCTGCTTCTTGGGGTGCAGACAGATGCAAAGTTTATTACCTATGTGCTGGTCGCATGTATTGCATTGCAGCTTCCTTATTACGATAAAAAAGGATTAAAATTCACAGAGATCGGGCTTAGTATTTTATACATAATCGTGACCATCGTACAGGCACTTAAGGGATACATTGTGATAGATGTGGATACGATCTGCAGTATCTGGGGAGTTCTTGGAATTCTCTTTATCATCAGCAGAGTCGGATATATCACAATTATATTCAATGATGATGCGCTTGGTTCGATCGCAGCAGAGCATGAGAAAGAAAAACGTATTTTGGACGGTGTGCTCAGTATTTCACAATCTATCCAGACAGAATCTGTAAAGAGCAGTGAACTGATCGAAAAGCTGGTTGGCGTGACAGAATCTGTAACAAACAGCATGCAGGAGATTTCAGCTTCTGCCAATACAACGGCAGGCAGCATTGAAGAACAGAGTACAATGACCAATTCCATTCAGGATGCAATTGGTGTAACCGGAGAGAGTTCAAAGCAGATGGTGGATATTGCAATGAATTCCAACGAGAGTATTCAGGAAAATATCCGTGTAATGGAAGAATTAAGGACACAGTCAGAACTGATCACGAATACAAACCACGAAGTGACGACCGCCATGACAAAGCTTCAGAACAAAACAAAAGAAGTGGAAGAGATTGCAGGAATGATCTTAAATATTTCCAGCCAGACAAATCTTCTCGCACTGAATGCATCAATCGAAAGTGCAAGAGCCGGTGAGGCAGGACGCGGATTTGCTGTCGTGGCAGAACAGATCAGGCAGCTTGCAGAGCAGACAAAGAATTCTACTGAGCAGATCACGAGGATCGTCAATGAACTGAATGAGAATGCCAATGAAGTAGTTTCTTCTGTGGAAGAATCTGTAGAGGCCGTTGAGAGCCAGAATCAGAAGATTGTTGCAGCATCTGAGACATTTGAGATATTGAACCGTAATATGACAGATCTGATCGATCATATCGAGGAAGTAAACCGGCAGGTGGATGGACTTTCTGAGTCTAATAATAAGATCGTGGAAAATATATCCCAGTTGTCTGCTGCAACAGAGGAAGTGACCGCAAGTGCAGAACAGGTACATGGCATGAGTGAACAGAATCTCCAGTTTGCAGAACAGGTACAGCAGGCAGTAGATAAGATGCGCACAACAGCAGATGATCTGAGAGAGTATATATAAAAAAAGTGTGCGCCTGGCGCACACTTTTACAGTCCTAAATAAAGGAAAAATGTTCCAGAGCGAAGGCGATACCGTCTTCGCTCGCTTTTTTTGTGACAAAAGAAACCTGATCAAAAAGAGAAACCGGGTTTGCATTCCCCATAGCAACGCTGTTTGGCAGATAGGAGAGCATCGGAAGATCATTGTTGCTGTCTCCAAATGCATAGGCATCCTCTTTCGACAGATTGTAATGATCAAGGACAAACTGGATTCCGGTTGCCTTGCTGTAGCCGTGAGGGACAAATTCGCGGAATGTGCCGCCCCGGTCAATGCAGTTGAAATGTACGTCGCTGACCTTTCGGAAAGCCTTCAGCTGCTCTTTGTCCTGAAACCAGATCACAAATTTATCGCAGATAAAATCCGGTGACTCCAGATCCGTTGGCATTGTATAACCGCGTTTCACGAAAGCGTCATATTGTGCCACGGCATCCGGATGAATGACCGGACGGACCGGATCATAAGCAACCGCAGTGGATGATTCGAAAACAATGTCCACATTGGTGTCTCTTGCTGCTTTTAACAGTTCCATTGTAATTTCATGGGACTGTGTGACATGTAAAAGATTCTTTCCGCCGCAGTAAATATCAGTGCCGCATCCGCAGACAAATCCGTCAAAGCCGACTTCCTGAAAGCGTGGCTCCACGTTCTGGATACATCTTCCGGTATTTAAAAACATCAGGTTTCCGTTTGCTCTGGCTTTTCGTATCGCAGTGATGGCACTCTGTGGTATGGAACCATCGATTTCGGAAGTTAAAGTTCCGTCTATATCAAAAAAAGCTATTTTTTTCATTTGGTATTCTCCTCCATCGTATTTCAAACGATTGCATTGTATAGTATTTCTGGAAAATAGTCAAAGAAAATTTGAAAATAGGAAATTCTGATACCACAAGCATGAAAAATATGGTAGAATATGTATAACTTTGATGAACACGGAGGTATTCTGATAATTATGGAACAGGATAACAGAAAAGTGGCTTGGGGGAAAGCCTTAAAACCGATATTTGCATTAATGCTTGTCATTGTTTTGTGGCAGGTGCTCGTGTTGGAAATGTTAAAGAATGGAATTATCAGCACGTTGATCGCAGTTGTGCTGGTAAGTGCGGTCAGCGTTGTGATTTTTGGAGTCGTATTCTGGGTTGTGAAATCACTGCTGAACCAGTTTCTTACAATAGCCCAGGGAAAAACAGAAGATGAACAGGAGCAGACGAAGATCGGAGAAAAAGCGAAAAAGCTGATGGAGCGTGAGGATGACATCGGAGCGATGATGCGTTCCGTACATAATTCCATCAGTTCATTTGCAACTGTGATTTCCGGGATTAAAACAGCAACAGAAGAATTAAAATCTGTATCCGATGATTTTAATAACATCTTTCATGATATGGAAGCTTCCTTGAAAATCACACAGGATTCGGTGCATACGATTGCAGATAACACTGTGACACAGGCAACACAGACGGCAGATATGAAAGAGAAGATCGATGCAATCGGTAATCTGATCGCTATGATTTCCGAGAATGTAGATGCCTTGAATGCAAGTGCAGATAAGATGCAGGAATGCAACGAGTCTGCTGAAAATATTATGGGAGAACTGATTGACATCAGTAAGAAGAATGGAGAAGCGATTGAGAATGTAAGAGAGCAGTCTAAGCTTACCAATGATTCTGCCCAGCAGATCCAGACAGTTACCGATATTATTGCAGATATTTCCAATCAGACCAACCTGCTTGCATTAAATGCAAGTATTGAGGCAGCCAGAGCGGGGGAACACGGAAGAGGGTTTGCCGTTGTGGCAGAGCAGATCCGCACCTTGGCAGATCAGTCAAGAGAGTCAACCGAACGCATCAACCAGCTTGTTGCAGATCTTATGGATAAGGCAAATGTGAGCGTGGAGATCACTGAGAAGGTATCTGAGGCAGTGAGCCTCCAGAATGAGAAGATCGATCAGACAAAGGAAATCTTTACAACATTAAACAGTGAGATTGGTCAGGTCGGAAGTGCAATCGAAGGCATCAGTTCTGAGGTGGAAGAATTAAAGAGCCACAGTGATATCATCGAGACAGAGACGGTTTCCCTGAAAGAATTTGCAGATCAGAATGCAGAGAGTGCACAGATCACGATCGAGCATATGAACGAGTTAGACAGCACGGTCGACAAGTGCAATGCAGCTACAGACCGTGTGGTTGGAGTTTCTGACAAGTTGATCGGTTATGTGCATGAGACAGAAGACAGAAAGAAAATATTACCAATCAAATAATACATAAAAAATTTATTCCGTTGTAAAAACAACAGAAAAATGAAAGTGTTTTTATTACAATCTGTACATACCTCGTAACAAGCGCTGGTGTGCAGGGGTATCACCTCTGTATATCAGCGTTTTACATTACAACATTTCAAAAAAAGGAGATTACACAATATGGAACAGAAAATGTTTTGTTTTCAGTGTGAACAGACTGCGGGATGCAGTGGATGTACAGGAAATGCAGGTGTGTGTGGCAAATCTGCAAATACAGCAAAATTACAGGATGAACTGACCGGGGCGTTAATTGGTCTGGCAAAATCCTGTGGAAATAATCCAAAAACAGAAAATACCGACCGTATTATCATCGAAGGTTTATTTACAACGATCACGAATGTGAATTTCAATGATGAGACTTTAAAAGAGATGATCGCAAAAGTCAAAGCAGAGAAAAATAAAATTGTACCGGATTGCAGTGCCTGTCAGAATCCATGTGGCAACACAGACGATTATGACATGAACAATCTGTGGAATGACAATGAGGATATCCGCTCTTTAAAATCACTGATTTTATTTGGAATCCGTGGTATGGCAGCTTACGCTTACCATGCGATGGTGTTGGGCTACACTTCGGACGAAGTGAACAGCTTCTTTTACCGCGCACTGTCTGTGATCGGTTATGACATGGATATGGAACTTCTTCTTCCGGTCGTACTTGAAGTGGGAGAGAAAAATCTGATCTGTATGGAACTTTTAGATAAGGCAAACACGGAGACATTTGGGACACCGACACCAACCACAGTTCCATTGTCCGTAGAAAAAGGCCCATTTATTGTGATCACTGGACATGATCTTTATGACCTGAAACTGTTATTAGAGCAGACAAAGGATAAAGGAATCAATATTTACACCCACGGAGAGATGCTCCCGGCACATGCTTATCCGGAATTGAAGAAATATCCGCATTTAAAAGGAAATTTTGGAACTGCATGGCAGAACCAGCAGAAGGAATTTGATCATCTTCCGGCACCAATCCTTTATACAACAAACTGTCTGATGCCGGTAAAGCCAAGCTATGCAGACCGTGTATTTACGACAGAAGTGGTTTCTTATCCTGAGATGGTTCACATCGCGGAAGAAAAAGATTTTACTCCGGTCATTGAGAAAGCATTAGAGCTTGGCGGCTATGAAGCTGACCGCGAGATGACAGGAATCAATGGCGGTAAGACGGTCATGACTGGTTTTGGACATGGAACCGTGTTAGGAGTTGCAGATCAGGTGATCGATGCTGTGAAATCTGGAGCAATCAGCCACTTTTTCTTAGTGGGAGGCTGTGATGGAGCAAGAGTTGGAAGAAATTACTATACGGAATTTGTAAAACAGACACCAGAGGATTCTGTCATTCTCACACTTGCCTGTGGAAAATACCGTTTTAATGACCTTGATCTTGGAACCATCGGTGGACTTCCAAGAATTATGGATATGGGACAGTGTAACGATGCTTACAGTGCGATCAAGGTTGCCGTTGCGCTGGCAGAAGCGTTTGACTGCGGTGTGAACGAACTTCCGCTTTCCATGGTATTGTCGTGGTATGAGCAGAAAGCAGTCTGCATTTTACTGACGCTTCTGCATCTTGGAATTAAAAATATTTATCTCGGACCAACCCTGCCGGCGTTCATCTCACCGAATATTTTGAATTATCTGGTAGAAAATTATCAGATTTCTCCGATCAGCACTCCGGAGGAAGATCTGAAAAAAATACTTGGCTGATTGAAGTCTGCCATTTGTATTCGAACATAGAGTGTGCTAGAATAAGGCTGTTGCACTGTGAAAAGTGTGTCAGCCTTATTCTGCGTGTGCCCTGGCAGATTATGCAGAAAACAGGCAGGGACAGCAAGACAGTCTGACAGAAGAAATAACAGAAGATTCCGGCAAAGGCGTAAGAATATGACAAAAGATCTGACACAGGGGAAAATTACCCCGTTACTTGTAAAATTTACGATACCACTTTTATTTGGAAACATTTTTCAGTTGATGTATAACTCAGTGGACAGCATTATCGTCGGTCAGCTTGTGGGAAAAGAGGCATTGGCGGCGGTCGGCACAAGCAATCCACTGATGACACTTGCAATTTTGTTTGTGAACGGCATGTGTATCGGGGCTTCCATTTTGATGGGAACCCAGTACGGCGCAAAGAAAATGGATGTTTTAAAGCGGCAGATCAGCACGACGATGATCGCAGGAATTGTGTTTTCCGTCGTGATCACATTGTTTTGTATTCTTTTCGCAAATCCGCTCTTAATGCTGATCCGGGTGCAGGAAGAAGTGCTTCCGCTTGCAGTTTCTTATCTGAGAATCGTGTTTTTGGGATTTATTTTTACATTTATCTATAATTTCTTTGCCTGCACACTGCGGGCACTGGGCGATAGCACGACACCACTGTATTTTCTGGTGGCAAGTTCTGTGCTGAATATTATCGGAGACCTGTTTTTTGTGGCAGTGCTTGGCTGGGGAAGCATGGGCTGTGCGATCGCAACGGTCGTCAGTGAGGCAATGTGCTGTCTGCTATGCACTGTTTATATTAAGAAAAAAGTACCGGAGTTAAATCTTGGAAAAGCATGGTTTGTATTTGACGGATCGCTGCTGAAACAGACGATCCTCTATGGATGGACGAGTGCGATGCAGCAGGGAACCGTGCAGCTTGGAAAAATCGGTGTGCAGGCGATCGCCAACACAATGGGAGTTTCGGTCATGGCTGCCTATACGATCGTGAACCGCATTGATGATTTTGCATGTCTTCCGGAACAGAATATTGCGCACTCTATGACGTCTTTTATGGCGCAGAACAGCGGAGCAGGAAAAAAAGACCGTGTGCGAAAGGGCTTCTGGGGCGGTATGAAGTTCGAACTGGTTTATGGAATGATCATTTTTCTGGTGTGCTTCTTTTTTGCAGAGCCGATTGTGCGTTTGTTCGTCAGTGACACAGATGTTGTAAAAGAGGGCGTCACGTATCTGAAACTGATCTCATTTATGTATCTGCTCCCGGCAGTTACGAATGGCATTCAGGGATATTTCCGGGGAATCGGAGATCTGAAGATCACTTTGATCAGCAGTATGGTGAATATGGGCGTGCGTGTGTTCGCGGCATTTGTTTTTGTGTTTGGATTTGCAATGAAAGTAGAGACGTTCCCGTATGCGTGTCTGGCAGGATGGATTGCCATGCTGATTACGGAAGTGCCTCTTTTAGTGCGCAGTTACGGGCGCCTGAAGCACGGAGAGAATGCTGTGATATAGAAGGATATACAAGATATTGGACATGAATGACAGGGAAAAATGATGGAAGAAAACAGGGCAGAACAATTGCTTTTTTTATGGGAAAAAATTTCAGAAGGAGAAATCCGTCTGCTTCGGGTATTCGGAGAACAGCCGGTCGTGACAGTGCCGGGATTTATCGATGGAAGATGCGTGCGGGAACTGGGCGATTATTGCTTTTCAAGAAGAAAGCTTCCGGAGAATGAGATCCGGTATTCAAGGTACTGCGGAGGTATGTGGGAGAGCGGCCTGTTTGTGTCGAAAGACAAAGAAAAAAAGGATCATATTTCATCAGAACAGGAAGAAAATATTATTTCTTTGGAAACAATAGAACGGGATGGAAAACTGCACGAATTATCGGAAAAATATATCAAAGAGGTACAACTTCCGGCAGACATTGTGAAAATAGGAAGCTGTGCGTTTTATAACTGTACGAAAATGGAAAGGATCAGCGTTTATCCAAAGCTTGTGGAAGTGGGAAGCGATGCGTTTATGAATTGTCTGAATCTGCGAAGCTTACGGATGTGTGCAGGGGTAGAGGAGCCGACCGGGCTAAAGCAGCTTCTCGCGCAGATCAAATGGCAGGTGGAAGTATCGTTTGAACAGGAGGACGGAGTGAGAGAGGCAGTTCTTTTGTATCCGGAATATTATGAGAGTTATGATGAGATCGGACCGGCGCATATTTTTGAACTGAATCTTACCGGAGAGGGTTTCCGCGCAAGACAGTGCTTTAAGGAGGGTGTTATTTTACTGAATGCCTATGATGAGATTTTCCCACAGGCGTGTGTGGAGGAGTCTGCGGAGGTGCTCATTCCGATGGCGTGGAACCGCTTATATGCTGCATGTGGGCTGTCACCGGAGGCAAGGGCAGCTTATGAGACTTATGTGAGGGAACAGTCCGGGAAGGTTTTAACCATTATTTTAAAGAAAAGAGAGTTAAAACCGTTACATTTCTTCTTTGAGAAAGGATACGGCAGGAAAGAACAGATAGAGGATGCCGTTGCAATCGCATCACAAGAGGAATGGATGGAGGGCGTGGCAAGCCTCATCGCATGGAAGCGGCAGTTATTTGCAGAGCAGACAGAAACTGCAGACGTCAGGAGCCGCTATGTGTTTGAAGAATTTTAATATATAATTGCAAAACTCTTACAAATGTAAATTGAATTGTGAAAAATTAACAAAAGATCGAGAAAACACTGGGGAGCGGTCGGTTCTTAGAAGGTAGACACGGCGATAGCCGTGACTAGCTTCTTAGTACCGTTACCAGCGACACGTAGCGAAAGCGTGTTTTCGAGAATTTTGTTGATTTTTCACAATCCAAAGAAGATTATAAGGAGTTTTGCAATGATTTAATCATAATAAAGGAGCTGACATGGAGCAGTATAGGAGTAAACATAAGCAGACACAGAGCGAGTGGGAGGCAGAGATGTCAAAGAAAGTTCTGGAGTTTGTGCGAAGTGAACTATATATGGATCTGCGCTTTTTAGATATTGCACTCGGCACGCTTGTTTACCGGGCGGATGAGAATATCAGAAGCTTTGCGACTGACGGCACATATCTTTATTTTTCCACGGAGCAGGTGTTAAGGGTGTTTCAGGGCAACCCGAAATATCTCGACAGGGCATACCTGCACAGCGTGCTGCACTGTATCTTTTTCCATCTCTGGATCGGTGGAAAGAGAGACCGGGAAAAATGGAATCTTGCCTGCGATATTGCGGTGGAATACACGATCGACCAGATGGACAAACCGAGTACGAGGCAGATCTTAAGCTGGCAGAGACAAACGGTTTATGAAGAACTAAAACAGCAAAAGAGCGGGATTTCCGCAGCGGTTATTTATCGTTATCTAAGTGGCAGAAAGCCGGCAGAACTGATCGCACTGCAAAAGGAATTTTACACGGACGACCATCGTTACTGGCCGAAGGAGGAACAGAAAAATGCCGTAAATGAGGATGCCAGAAAACAGTGGGATAAAATTGCAAGGCAGACGCGCATGGAAAAGGAATCCAGAGGGGCTGAGACAGAGGATGGAGAAGAAATTCTTGCTGCACAGCTGAAGGCAGAGAAGAGCAGACAAAGTTATGCAGATTTTCTGCGTAAATTTTCCGTTCTGCGGGAGGAACTGCATGCGGATCCCGACGAGTTTGACCTGAATTATTATACTTATGGATTGCGGCTTTACGGAAATATGCCGCTCATTGAGCCGGTGGAGAGCCGGGAGGTCAAAAAAATCCAGGAGTTTGTCATTGTGGTCGATACGAGTTATTCGACCAGCGGCGAGCTCATCCACAATTTTTTGAAAGAGACTTATACGATCCTGACCGAACAGAACAGTTTTTTTGCAAAAAGCAGAATACGCATCATTCAGTGTGACAATCAGGTGCGCATGGATGAGGAGGTAAAAAACAGCCGCGAACTCGAACAGCTTTTAAATCGTTTTACAGTTATAGGAGGCGGCGGAACAGATTTCAGACCGGCTTTTGCTTATGTGAACGAATTATTAGAGCAGGGCGTGTTGAAAAATCTTGGAGGGCTGTTATATTTTACAGATGGCAAGGGCATTTATCCGAAGAAACGGCCGGAATATAAGACCGCATTTCTGTTTCTGGATGATTATGATGAGAGTGCCGTTCCACCGTGGGCAATGAGACTCCGGGTGGAACAGGAGGATATTTTGGCAGAGGAGACAAGGAGAAACCATGAACATTAAACAGGCAAAAGAAGAGATCAAACATACCGTGCAGGCATATCTGAGCAAGGATGCATTTGGCGAATATAAAATCCCGGCGGTCAGACAGCGTCCGGTTCTGTTGATCGGACCACCGGGAATCGGAAAGACACAGATCATGGAACAGATTGCCAGAGAGTGTGAGATCGGGCTTGTGGCGTATACCATCACCCACCACACAAGGCAGAGCGCAGTAGGACTTCCGTTTATTAAGGAGGAGCAGTATGGCGGAAAAACATATTCTGTGACGGAGTATACCATGAGCGAGATCATCGCGAGTGTCTACCGCAAAATCGAGGAGAGCGGCAGGAAAGAGGGAATCCTTTTTATTGACGAGATCAACTGCGTGTCTGAGACGCTGGCACCGACCATGCTGCAATTTTTGCAGTGTAAAACGTTTGGCAACCAGGCAGTCCCGGAGGGATGGATCATTGCTGCAGCCGGAAATCCGCCGGAGTACAACAAGTCGGTAAGAGAGTTTGATATGGTAACGTTAGACCGTGTGCGCTGCATGAATATCGAGGCAGATCTTGGCGTGTGGAAGGAATATGCAAGAGAAAAGCGTTTAAACAGTGCAATTTTAAGCTATCTGGAACTTCGTCCGAAGAATTTTTACCGCGTGGAGGCGGACGTGGACGGATTACAGTTTGTGACCGCCAGAGGCTGGGAGGATTTAAGCAATCTCATGGATGTCTACGAGGAACTTGGGATTCCGGTGGATGAGGAGATCATTCATGAGTTTCTGCGGCATGAAGACGTGGCGGAGGATGTGTCTGCCTACTTTGATCTGTATAAAAAATATCAGGACGATTATGGCATTGCAGAGATTTTGGAGGGAAAAGTAAAGCCTTCCGTCTATGCGCGTATCGATCAGGCAGCGTTTGATGAGAGACTTTCGGTGGTCAATCTGCTGCTGGATGGTGTCTCAAATGTTTTTTATCAGATACAGAGAGAGCGTGAGATCACGGATGCATGGTATGATTTTTTGAAGGAATACCGTCAAAAATTAAAAAATTCTTTGCAGGCAAAAGGAATTTTTGAAACAATTCTTGCAGAAAAAACAGCGTCGGATGAGCAGAACGAGAAACAGCAGTTTGTCTCAAAAGTACAGAGTGAGCTGGCGCGCAGCCTGAACGAAAAATTGAAGGAATGTGCGAAAAAGATTGCAGCCGGGGAAACAGATAATATAGAAGAAACAGCGTTGTTTGCACTCGCAAAAGCACCGTTTGACGCACAGTGTGAAAAGCTGCAAAGCCTTGAAAATCAAGGGGTTGAAACATTAGAACATGCGTTTACATTTATGGAGCAGGCATTTTCGGATGGTCAGGAAATGGTAGTTTTTGTGACAGAACTTACGATCACACCGGAGATCGCGGTATTCTTGAGTGAGCATCGCATAGAGCGTTATGAAACATATAAAGATCAGCTCCTGATCGGCACAAAACGTGCGGAAATCCTGGCTGAGATCGCAAGAGATTAAGACTGTTTCCAGATTTTTTTGGAAAAAATTAATGGAAGTTGCATAAAAATAAGCAGAAAAGCTCACAATAATTGTAATATCTGACTGTTTCTGCTTTAGCGCAAAAAAGTTATAACTGACTTGTTAGTAGATTATTTACACAAATGGAAAAAATATATGGTAAAATTCGAAGAAATTTTCTCGACACAGTTCCTGAATGAGAAATTTGACTTTTGGGAATAATTGAGTATGATAGGGTTTTGTAATGAAGCGGCAGATAAATTTTTGGTTTATCTGTCGTTTTACTATGTTATGTATCATTCTTGAGGAAAGGAGAAAAATGAGAAAAAAAATATTGGACGCAGCATTACTTTTTGCTTTCGCATTGTGCTTGATTGTTACGTCCAACATTCAGGAAGAGGCAGCTTATGTTGCAGAACCTGAGCAGGAGGCAGTACCGCTTCAGGATCAGGAGGCAGAGCCGGAAGAAATGCAATTTTCCGCTGGTGTGGCAGCTGCAATTTCCGCAAATTCATTTACCACAGAATCAGATGAAGAAACAGGTGTTGAAAAGAAAGATGTTGTTTTAGTGACAACTTCGAATGATTCAGAAAGTAATTTAGAAGAAGAGACAGACGGATCAGTTGAAACAAATATAGAAGTAAGTGAGAGTGGTCAGGTGGAGGAAGTTTCTGGAACTTCGCAGGCTCCGACATACAACAATCGTTGGAACATCAGCCTGACCGATGAAGAGATCGATTTGCTGGCCAAAATCGTGTGGCTGGAAGCAAACGGCGAACCTGTCGAGGGGCAGGAAGCGGTTGTCGAGGTGGTGTTAAACCGCATGGCATCCGATTTGTATCCAGATACATTATATGATGTGCTGAGCCAGAACAATCCGGTTCAGTTTGTTTCCTGGAAAAGACGGGATAAAGCGCATCCGACAGAGACAGAGTACCAGTCTATTTATAATGTATTAAATGGAAATACAGACCTATTAAGAAATGATACAATGAATTTTTCAACTTATCCGCTCACATCGAATCTTGATGTAAAAATCTGCTGTCATTATTTTTGTTACTAATATAGAAGAAACAGAATAATGAAGCAAAACAGAGAAGGGACAGAGCATGCGAAGTAATTCGTGCGACTGTCCCTTTTCTGTTTTCAGAAAATATGCTAAAATAGGAATCGTAAATGATTCAAAAAGGGCAGAAAACCCATGAATCATTTTTTCAGTAAAATAAATTGATTGTTGCAAAACTCGTAGAAAGTGTGGAATAAATTTTGAAACATCGACAAGAGCAAAAGAAGACACTGGGGAGCCGCCGGTCCTTAGAAGTCAGATTCTGTATTTCATTCTGAGTTATCAGAAATGAAATGCAGGATCTGACTTCTTAGTACCGTTGCGAGCGACACGTAACGCAAGTGTGTCTTCGTTGATCTTGTTGATGCTTCAAAATCTTCACAGCCTGAATTCGAGTTTTGCAGCAATCTTCAAAATCTAAGGAAAAAATAATCATGAAACAAATGATAGCAGGAATCCTGGCACATGTGGACGCCGGCAAGACCACATTGTCAGAAGCACTTTTATATAGCAGTGGAAGCATTAAAAAAATAGGGCGCGTCGACAACGGCGATGCATTTTTAGACACGGATGCGATGGAGAAAAAACGTGGTATCACGATTTTTTCAAAGCAGGCAGAATTACAATTTGGTGACACGAAAATGACACTTTTGGATACCCCGGGACACGTGGATTTTTCCACGGAGATGGAGCGGACGCTGATGGTGCTTGATTATGCCGTGCTTGTCATCAGTGCATCCGATGGAGTGCAGGCACATACGCAGACACTCTGGCGGCTTTTAAAACGGTATGAGATCCCGGTATTCCTTTTTATCAATAAAATGGATCAGCCGGGAACGGAACGAGAGACAATTCTTTTGGAGTTAAAAAAACAGTTGTCGGGCGGATGCATTGATTTCACGGAACTTGGCGCAGGTACAGAAGAAGAAGCACAGGAAAACGAGAAAAGCAGTACTATTATGGAAGAAATTGCCATGGAAGATGAGAATGCCATGGAAAGTTTTTTAGAGACCGGAAGGATTGCCGGTGAACAAATCAGGGAAATGATCGTGCAGCGAAAGATATTTCCGTGCTTTTTTGGTTCTGCGCTTCGGAATGCCGGCGTGGACACATTTTTACAGGGGTTTGACCGATATACACTGGCACCGGAATACCCGGATGGATTTGGCATGAAAGTTTTTAAGATTGCCAGAGATGAGGCAAATAACCGGCTGACGTATCTGAAAGTGACCGGAGGAACGTTAAAAGTGAAATCACCGCTTTCGAATGCAGATCATGTGCGGTTTGGTGAGGAAGTGTGGGAACAGAAAGTGAACCAGATCCGCATTTATTCCGGAACCAAATATGAGCTGATCAATGAAGCGGATGCCGGAATGGTGTGCGCCGTGACCGGATTAGACCACACATATCCGGGGCAGGGATTTGGAATAGAAGCGCAGGGAGAAACACCGGTGTTAGAGCCGGTACTGCATTTCCGTCTGATCCTCCCGGAGGGCGTGGAGCCGGCAGTCATGCTGCCAAAATTGCGCCAGATCGAGGAGGAAGAGCCGGAATTACATATTGTATGGAACGAAAAGCTTCAGGAGATCCAGATCCAGATCATGGGCGAGGTCCAGACTGAAATTTTAAAAAGCATGATTGCAGAGCGGTTTGGCGTGGAGGTGGCATTTGGTCCGGGCAAGATTGTATACAAGGAAACAATTGCAGATACCGTGGAAGGCGTGGGACATTTTGAACCGCTCAGACATTATGCGGAAGTGCATCTTTTGTTAGAGCCGTTGGAACCGGGAAGCGGTGTTGTGATCGACACAGACTGCAGTGAGGATGTGCTGGACAAAAACTGGCAGCGGTTGATCGTGACACATTTAAAAGAGCGGGAGCATATCGGAGTGTTGACCGGTTCGGTGATCACAGATATGAAAATTACAGTGATCGGTGGAAGGGCACACACGAAACACACGGAGGGCGGCGATTTCAGACAGGCGACTTACCGGGCAGTGCGTCAGGGATTAAAACAGGCGCAGTCTGTGCTGCTGGAGCCGTATTACGAATTTCACATAGCTGTTCCGCAGAATATGGTAGGACGTGCTATGACGGATGTTGAAAAGATGCACGGAAAGTTTGAAGGACCTTATCAGGAGGGCGATGCACAGGTTCTGCGCGGCATTGCTCCGGTGGCGTGCATGGCAAATTACCAGAAGGAAGTGACTGCCTACACGAAAGGGCTTGGAAAAGTAACGTTCCGGTTCGCGGGATATTACCCATGTCACAACACGGAAGAGGTGGTCGCACAGACCGGTTATGATCCGGAGCGGGATCTTTCGCACCCGGCGGATTCTGTTTTCTGTGCGCACGGAGCAGGATTTATCGTTCCATGGAATGAAGTGCCGGATCACATGCATGTGGAAGGCAGGCTTCTGAAAAAGAAAGAGCAGCAGGAGGAAGTACCTTCCGGTAAAAAGACAAAAACCTACGATCCGGATCACTGGATCGACATTGAGGAGATTGATGCGATTTTAGCACGCACCTATCATGCAAATAAGCATGAGAAGGGAGCGACAAAGCAGTGGCGGACCACGAAAAAAGTGATCTCGGGAGACAATGCGCCGCGCTATGCACCTGTAAAGGCAGTTTCCAAAGAGGAATATCTGCTGGTGGACGGTTATAATATCATTTTTGCATGGGAGAGCTTAAAAGAGCTTGCGGCAGTCAATATCGACGGAGCAAGAGGAAAACTTTTAGACATTTTGTGCAATTATCAGGGCATAAAAAAATGCAATCTGATCGTGGTGTTTGATGCGTACCGCGTAAAAGGACACCAGACGGAAATGCTCGATCACCATAATATCCATGTCGTGTATACGAAAGAGGCAGAGACTGCCGATGCTTATATTGAAAAGTTTGCACATGAAAACGGAAGAAAATACCATGTGACAGTGGCGACTTCGGATGGCCTTGAACAGATCATCATCACCGGGCAGGGCTGTCATCTGCTCTCTGCAAGAGAGTTTGAGCGTGAGGTAGCGGCAGCAAACCAGACGCTTTGGGAAACGATCGATGGAATGAGGGAAAAATCATCCAATCACATTCTGGGAGATGCACTGAAACAATTAACCGATGAGAAAATACAATTGCAAAACTCATAAAAACGCAATTATGAAAATGAATCAATAACAGGAAAAACAGGACGGAGAGAAATTATGTTACCAGAACAATTTTGTGTGCGTATGAAAGAAATGCTCGGGGAGGAGTACGAAGCATTCTATGCAAGCTATGATCTGCCGAAATATCAGGCACTCAGGATCAATCCACTGAAAACAGAGCGGGATACTTTTTTACAGCAGGCGCCGTTTTCCTTAAACAGAGTGCCGTGGACAACGAATGGCTATTATTACAGTGGGAATGACCAGCCCGGCAGACATCCGTATCATGAGGCGGGCGTTTATTATATCCAGGAGCCGAGTGCGATGGCTCCGGCGGAGTATCTGATGGCGGAACCGGGAGAGCGCATTTTAGATCTGTGTGCCGCACCTGGAGGCAAGAGCACACAGATCGCATGTTCCATGCAGGGGGAAGGGCTGATCGTCTGCAATGAGATCCATCCGGCGAGAGCAAAGATCCTGTCTGAAAACATCGAACGCATGGGTGTGTGCAATGCGCTTGTGACAAATGAGACACCACAGAAACTTTCGGATAATTTCCGTGAATATTTTGACCGCATTTTAGTGGATGCGCCGTGTTCCGGTGAGGGGATGTTCCGCAAGAACGAGGATGCCTGTGATGAGTGGAGCCAGGAAAATGTTGAGAACTGCGCCGCAAGACAGGCGGAGATCTTAGATTGTGCAGCGGAGATGTTAAAGCCGGGCGGACGGCTCGTGTATTCGACCTGCACGTTTGCCCCGGCGGAGAATGAAGGCAGTATCAGCCGCTTTTTAGAGCGCCACCCGGAATTTTTAATATTACCGGTGGAGAAAAAAGACGGTATGATGCCGGGTGTGCCGGCGTGGACAGAGCATCCGGCGGATGGTTTAGAACACACCATCCGTCTGTGGCCGCACCATTTAAAAGGTGAAGGCCATTACCTTGCTGTCTTACAAAAAGCGGGTGTTTTATCCAGAACCTATCAGGGCTATTGCAGAAACGGTGCGGAGAAGGGAATCAATGAGAAAGAGTGCAGGGAATTTTTTGCATTTGCAGAGGAAAACCTTGTGAAAAATATAACAGGCAATTTTCTGAAATTCGGCGACCAGCTTTATCGGATGCCGGAGGGAATGCCGTCCATCCGGAATCTGAAAGTGCTCCGCCCGGGACTGCATCTTGGAACATTGAAAAAGAACCGTTTCGAGCCGTCCCATGCACTGGCGTTAGCATTAAGAACGGATCAGGTAAAGCATGTGTGCAATTTAGAGAGTGACTGCCCGCAGATCAAAGCATACTTAAATGGACAGACCCTGAATATGGACGGAGAAAAGGGATGGTATTTAGTGACTGTGGATGGTTACAGTATTGGCTGGGGCAAGTTAGCCGGTGGCATTTTAAAAAATCATTACCCGAAGGGACTTCGAAAAAATGGCTGATGGGAAAACAGGAAAAACTTTAAATTTAACAGAGGGTAATCCGTTAAAACTGATTTTATTATTTGCAATTCCTGTCTTTTTGGGAAGACTGTTCCAGATGATGTACAGTCTGATCGATACCAAGATCGTCGGAAGTATTTTAGGGGAAGAGGCATTGGCGGCAGTTGGCTCCGTGTCGATCCTTTATAATCTTCTGACCGGAATTTTCAGCGGCTTTACATTGGGATTTTCCATTGTGACCGCACAGAACTATGGAAGTGGGAATGAGAAACTTTTAAAGAAAAATGTGGCGTCTTCCATAATACTGGGAATGATGACGGCGGTTGTGATCATTTTTGCAGTACTGCTTTTCTTAAATCCGATCCTTCATGCCATGAATGTTCCGGAAGAACAGTTTTGCATGGCACATGATTATATCAGGATTTTAGTGTGGGGCATGTTTGTTACACTGGCATACAATCTGTGTGCGGATATGCTCCGGGCGATCGGGGATTCCGTGACACCACTGATCTTTCTGGTCATTGCGGCGGTCACAAATATTGTGCTTGACTATCTCTTTATCGGCGGCTTTTCCATGGGCGTGTCAGGAGCTGCCTGTGCGACGGTGCTGTCACAACTGGTCTCAGCAGTATTATGCTTTCTGCGTATCAGGTCCGGTTTCCCAATCCTTCACATCTCGAAGAATGATCTGGAGTGGGACAGAGAGCGCATGAGACTTCTGTATCAGAACGGACTGGCGATGGCACTCATGTCATCTCTGGTAAACTGCGGTACTTTGATCTTGCAGACGGGAATCAATAAACTTGGAACGAACATTATCGTGGCACATACAGCGGCGCGCAAAGTGTTTGAGATATTCAGTCTTCCGGTCAGCGTTTTTGGCGCCTCCATGGCAACTTACTGTGGACAGAATTACGGAGCCGGAAAGTATGACAGGATCCGGCAGGGCTTAAAGGCAGTGCTTGGAATCGGCTGTGTGTTCAGTGTGATTATTTTTATTTTATCGCATACGATATCACCGTATCTGATCTCTTTTATTGCAAGTTCAAAGAATAAGGAGGTCATTTACTGGGGCACACAGTATCTGGTGTACGATATGTCTTTTCAGGTGGTCTGTGTGTTTATTGTGATCCTGCGCAATTCGCTGCAGGGAATCGGAGATCAGAGGACGCCCGTCTTTTCAAGTTTTATAGAGCTGGCGGGAAAAGTGGTGTTCACGCTGGTTTTTGTGCGTAGGTTTGGTTATTGGGCAGTCATCTGGACAGAACCGGTCATATGGATCTGCATGGTGATCCCACTGATCGTGACGGCAGCAGGAAACCCGGTATTATTTGGAAAACAAAAATAGGAGCTTTCTATGGAGCGTTGGATATGGTTTCTGGGAATGGCAGTCTTTTATGGAGTGCTGTTTCTATGGTTTTTAAATCAGGTGAAAAAGCCGGATTATAAGAAAAATTATGTGCTTGTAAAAACACTGCAGAGTGCAGCGTTTGTGTCTGTGTTTCTGGCAGCAGCAGTTGTCAGTCGGGATATTCTGGATTTCTGGCTGATGCTTCCGGCGTTTGTCTGCTGTTTTGCAGGAGATGTAATACTTGCTTTTTATAATAAGATCAAAAAAAAGAGACTTTTTTTGCTGGGACTTGTCACATTTTTAATGGGGCATCTGTTCTTTATCCGCTGGCTGGACCGGATGCAGCCGCCGGCAGTTGCAGATATGGTGTTTCCGGTCATAGCGGTGATCGGAGTTTTTGCTGTGACCGGAATGGGCAGCTTTCATACTGGAAGACTCCGGCCATGCATTTTAGTCTACACTTTTTTTATTGCATATCTGTTTGCAAAAAGCATGCATATTGCAGTGAGTATCCCTGACATGCGGCATATCGTCTGTGCGGTGGGAAGTTTTCTGTTTATGGTCTCGGATATTTCCATTCTGTTTCTTTATTTTTATAAAAATAAGAGCCGGAAAGTCCACCTGTTTAACCTTACCACGTATTATGTGGGGATTTTTCTTCTGGCAGTCAGTCCACTGCTTGGTCCATAAGGCAGATTCTTTGTCGAAAAATGTTGTATCATGTTTAGAAGATGCCAGATAATGCATATTTTTGTGAAAAAAAACAAAAAAAACGCTTTTTTATGTAAAAATTATGTATAATAGCTAAAGAGATGATACATTATCGAATCAGGAAGGTACTAATCAGATATGAACAGACAACTGACAATGCTCATTGTAGATGACATGGAAGTGGAACGCATTTCGTTTGCAGAAATCTTTAAAGATGAATATCAGATTCTGGAGGCAGAAAACGGAAAACAGGCGATGGAACAACTGGAACAACAAAAGGTACATATTGTTCTGCTTGATCTTTGTATGCCGGTGATGGATGGATTTGAAGTGATCCATGAGATGAAACAGCAGGAAAAGTATGCGGATATCCCGATCGTCGCAAAAACTGCAATTGATGAGAAAACAGAGGTTCAGGCGTTGGAGGCTGGAGCGGACGAGTATATTTTTTCTCCGTGTGATCCGGCCATCGTGAAAAAAAGAGTTCGTAATCTTGTGGAAAAATATATCCTGGAACGCGAGAAGATCAGGGCACAGTTAGAGAGAGAGCAGGAGATGGGAAAGGCAAAGGAACTGTTTCTTGCGAGGATGTCCCATGAGCTTCGCACACCGATCAATGGGATTTTGGGCATTACACAGCTTGCCCATTATAAAGATGCAGAAGTCCGGGAAGATTTTAAGAAGATCCGTTATCAGGCGGAGTATCTGTGGGAACTGGTCAATGATGTGCTGGATATGGCAGCCATTGACAATGGGAAAATGACAATCCGCCATGTGGCGTTTTCACTCAATGAGGTCGTGTCGGAGGTCTCTGGTCTTTTTTATTCCCAGTGCAGGATGAAAAGGATCTATTTTTATTTCCGGGTTGACAATGTGACACATGAATATCTGGTGGGTGATGCGATCCGCGTCAAGCAGGTGCTTGTGAATCTGCTCTCAAATTCGTTTAAGTTTACCGAGAAGGGCGGAACCATTGAGGTGTGCATGTCTGAGCTGGATGTGGATGACAGCAGGACGGTTTTACATATTACAGTGCGTGATACCGGATGTGGGATTTCGGATAAAGCTTTGGAAAAAATCTGGGAACCGTTTGAGCAGGAACAGCATGAAAACGGAAAATATTACGGTGGCAGCGGTCTGGGACTTCCGATCACAAAGAGCATTGTGGAACAGATGCACGGAACGATCAATGTGGCATCCGAATATAATGTGGGATCAAAATTCATCGTGGATCTTCCGTTTGAGATTGGAAAAAGTGTTGTGCGTGAGAAGCGTAAGTTCAGATCATTAAAAGTTTTTCTGGTAAACCATGATGAGATCGCACTCCATTATATGATGTCGACGCTGACAAGACTTGGAATCCGGCATGACAGTTCCACAGATGAGAATGAGATCATCCGGATACTCAAAGAAGCGTATGAACGCGGGGAAGGCTACGATATCTGTTTTGTCTACTGGCAGATGCCGGGTGGATATGGCAAAAAACTGGTCAGGGAAATGAGGGAGATATTTGACCGTGATACATTAAAAATCGTCACATCTTCCTATGATACAGAGGATTATGAGGAAGAGATGCGCGGGGCGGGTGTAGATTATATCCTGAAAAAACCGGTGTTGCAGTCTCAGGTATACAGTCTGATCTCAGAGATCTGCAGTGTGCCGGAGACAGAGAAAAATAAAACGGAGGACTATGATTTTTCCGGAAAGCGTGCACTGCTGGCAGAGGATAATGCAGTTAATGCAGAGGTCTTTCAGGGATTTTTGAAGGCTGTCCACGTAGAAGTGGAATGTGTCGATAATGGGGAAGCAGCACTTTCACGCTATCAGAATATGCCGGATTACTATTATGACATGATTTTTATGGATCTGAATATGCCGATCATGGATGGGTATGAGGCAGCAAAGAGTATCCGGGGCAGCGAAAAGCCGGACGCATCGGATATCCCGATTCTGGCAGTTACTGCAAATGCGATGGCAAAGGATATCGTGAAAGTGCATGAGGCAGGCATGAATGAAAGAATCACAAAGCCGGTACAGAGAGAGCTGTTGTATCAGACAATGGAAAAATATATTCTGTAAGAAAGGGCAGGAGCACATTGTGTGTTCCTGCTTTTTATGCAATAGGAAATGTTTGAAAAGAGAGAAGCTGTGCTTGACAACGAATCCGTTTCTGTGATAGGTTATAAGCAGACGCTTTAATGTGGTAGCGTGGTAATAAACTGAAAATAAAGGATGGAGATTTTATGAAGAAATTTATGGCATTATTACTTGTTGCAGGGATGGCATTGTCGCTGACAGCGTGTGGAGGTTCCACTGATACAGTAAAAACGGATCAAGCAGACGGAAAAGATACATTTACTGTTGGATTTGACCAGGATTTTCCGCCGTTTGGTTATGTGGGGGATGATGGCGAATTTACAGGGTTTGATATTGAGATGGCGACGGAGTGTGCAGCGCGTATGGGCAAAAAGATTGTGTTACAGCCGATCGACTGGGATGCAAAGGATATGGAGTTAGAAGCCGGTACGATCGACTGTATCTGGAATGGATTTACGATGAATGGACGTGAAGATCAGTATACATGGACAGATCCATATATGGACAACAGCCAGGTGGTTGTGGTAAAGAAAGATTCCGGAATTAACACACTTGCGGATCTTGCAGGAAAAGTGGTGGAGGTACAGAAAGAGTCTGCCGCAGAGACCGCATTAAACGATGAAGAACATGCAGATCTGACGGCTTCCTTTGCACAGCTTTTATCGGTAGGCGAATACAACACCGCATTTATGGATCTTGAGTCTGGCGCAGTCGATGCTGTTGCGATAGATATCGGTGTCGCACAGTTCCAGATTGAGGGAAAAGAAGATCAGTATCAGATTTTAGATGAGACGATTTCCTCAGAACAGTATGCGGTTGGATTTTTCCTTGGAAACACAGCACTTCGCGATGAAGTGCAGAGCACTTTATTAGAGATGGTAGAGGACGGCACATTCGCAGAAATATCCAACAAATATTTCGGTTATGATGTCTGCACGCTCGGCAAATAACAGCGCATTGGTTTTACAGTAGAAAAAGATAGGGGTTCTTTTTATATGAGCTTTCAGGTAATGATTTCCCAGCTTGGTTCCGGGATGATGACAACAATTCAGATTTTCTTATTAACACTTATTTTTTCACTGCCGCTTGGACTTCTGGTAGCCTTCGGAAGAATGTCAAAAAATGCTGTGATAAGAACGATCACCAAAATATATATTTCCATTATGCGTGGAACACCCTTAATGCTACAGCTTTTGGTGGTATATTTTGGACCATACTATATTTTCGGCGTGAATATTTCGTCAAGCTACCGCGCATATGCGGTTGTGATCGCATTTGCAATCAACTATGCTGCATATTTTGCAGAGATATACCGTGGTGGTATTGAGTCCATGCCGGTTGGACAGTATGAGGCGGCAAAAGTATTAGGCTATGGAAAAACACAGACATTTGTAAAGATCATCCTTCCACAGGTGATCAAGCGTATTCTTCCGTCCGTGACCAATGAGGTGATCACGCTGGTAAAAGACACGTCACTTGCGTTTTCCATTGCTTATGCAGAGATGTTTTCACAGGCAAAGGCACTGGCAGCTTCACAGAAGAGCATGATCCCGTTTGTGGCAGCCGCGATATTCTATTATGTTTTTAACTATGTGGTGGCATTTATCATGGAATTTTTTGAGAAAAAGATGAGTTATTATCATTAGAGATACAATCGTAGTAAAATTAAGGCAAAGAGGAAATGATATGAATTTACTGGAAATGCAGCATGTAAAAAAGGGCTTCGGCGAAAACGAAGTTTTAAAAGATATCAGTTTAAGCGTTGCAGAGGGCGAGGTTGTCTCCATCATCGGACCTTCTGGTTCCGGAAAATCCACCCTGCTGCGATGCGCGACACTGTTAGAGCAGATGGATGACGGAAGCTTAACGTATATGGGGGAAAAGGCGGCAGAGAGTATCAATGGAAAAACGGTTTATGCGAAACTGGCAGATTTGAAAAAGATACAGAGACATTTTGGACTGGTATTCCAGAATTTTAACCTGTTTCCACATTATTCTGTCTTAAAAAATATCATTGATGCCCCGGTTAGTGTTCAGAAGCGGAAAAAAGAAGAGGTTGTTGCAGAAGCAAAGGTATTACTGGAGAAGATGGGATTAAGCGGCAGGGAAGATGCCTATCCATGTCAGCTTTCCGGCGGACAGCAGCAGAGGGTATCCATTGCGCGGGCACTTGCCATGCGGCCGGAAATATTATTTTTTGATGAACCGACTTCCGCGCTCGACCCGGAACTGACGCTTGAGATCCTAAAAGTCATCCGGGAGCTTGCGGAGGAGAAAATGACGATGGTCATTGTCACGCATGAGATGAACTTTGCAAAAGATGTGTCAAACCGTATGATCTTTATGGATAAAGGTGTGATCGTGGAGGAGACGACACCGGAGTTATTATTTACTTCGACAAATCAGAGAACGAGGGAGTTCCTTGGAAAATATCATGACATGGCGTAGTGGTCGCATGTTTTGTATAAAAAATCATCTGTCCTGCATGGAAAAAAATATTTGACATCAAATGCGTGGATCAATATAATAAAGAACGGTAAAAAGATGTGAGATGTAATGTGAATCATAAACTCACATCTTTTTCTATGCTTTGAGAAATACTAGAAGAGAAAATGGAGGAACAGTGATGCAGAAAATCTGGGTATGTGGTGCCCGCGGTCAGATTGGCCAGGCAGTGAATGATGTTGTGGATAAATTGGAATTTGAAATGTTAGATACAGATGTGGATGACCTTGATGTGACGGATACAGATGAAGTACTTCGTTTTGGCGAGATGAACCGCCCGGACATTATCATCAATTGTTCCGGTATGACGGATATCAGTTCCTGTGAGGAAAATCCTTCGCAGGCGTTTAAAGTAAATGCACTGGGAGCCAGAAATCTGGCGATCGTTGCAGCAAAAATGCAGGCAAAAATGGTACAGCTTTCCACGGATGATGTGTTTGACGGCAAAAGCACAGAGCCTTACACAGAATTTGACATTACAAATCCGGAAACGGTTTATGGAAAGTCCAAGCTTGCGGGGGAAAACTATGTGAAAGAATTCACAACAAAACATTTTATCGTGCGGAGCACCTGGGTGTATGGAAAGGGACAGAATTTTATCAATGGTTTCTTAAAAAAAGTGGACGCAGGCGAGCAGTTATTGATTGCCTCCGACCAGTTTGGATCACCGACGAGCGCAAACGAACTGGCAAGATTTTTATTACATCTTGTGCATACAAGCGAGTACGGAACTTACCATGCGACGAACAAGGGCGTGTGCAGCCGTTATGCGTTTGCACAGGAGATTTTGCAAATGACAGGAAAGACGGCTTCCATGCAGCCGGTTCCAACTGTCATGTCGGATTTTTCCAAGGTGAGACCGGCGTATGCGGTGCTCGATAATTTTATTATGAGCATGGTTCCGATTTATGATTTCCCAGACTGGCAGGATTCCCTGAGAGAATATCTGGAAGAGAGGGGATTATATCATGCAGAATAGAGTTCAAAAGAAGAAAAAGATAAGCCTTACCACGATGATTTTTATTGCGCTTCTTGCAGGAGCTTTGGCCGGTGTGATCATCAACTATCTGATTCCATCAAACTACGTGGTGGATGATATCATTGTGCAGGGTGTCTTTTATATTGTTGGACAGGGATTTATCCGTCTGATGCGTATGCTCGTCGTTCCGCTTGTATTCTGCTCCATCGTCTGCGGAAGCATGGCAGTGGGAGATACGAAAAAGCTTGGAAGCGTCGGTGTGAAGACACTCATTTTTTATTTGTGTACGACAGCGCTTGCGATTACCGTTGCGCTGTCGATCGCCAATATTTTTAATCCGGGAAAAGGACTTGATATGTCACAGATCCAGGTGACTTCCACCGTGAGTGAGACAACACAGTCCATGAGCATGACAGAAACACTGTTAGACATTATCCCGGTCAATATTTTTAATTCCTTAAGCGAGGGAAATATGCTGCAGATCATTGTGTTTGCATTGATCCTCGGTGTGATTCTCGCAAACATGGGAGACCGTGTTGACATTGTGAAGAACTTCTTTGGACAGTTCAATGATATTATGATGGAAATGACGATGGCTGTCATGAAGCTTGCACCGATCGGAGTGTTCTGCCTGATCGCAAAAACATTTGCAGAGATCGGTTTTGAGGTGTTCATCCCATTGTTAAAATATATGTTCTGCGTTCTGCTTGCACTCGCAGTGCAGTGTTTTGTGGTGTACCTCGGATTGCTGAAAATATTTTCAGGGCTCAACCCGTTTATTTTCATCAAGAATTTCTTCCCGGTTATGGCGTTTGCATTCTCAACCTCAACTTCGAATGCAACCATTCCAATGAATATTGATACGCTTGCGGAAAAAATGGGTGTTTCGAAAAAAATTTCATCTTTCACGATCCCGCTCGGAGCGACCATTAACATGGATGGAACATCGATTATGCAGGGTGTGGCGGTTGTGTTCACCGCGCAGGCGTTTGGAATCCCGCTTGACATGATGGATTACCTCACCGTCATTGGAACCGCAACACTTGCCTCCATCGGAACCGCCGGAGTGCCGAGTGTGGGACTGATCACACTGACGATGGTATTTAATTCCGTTGGACTTCCAATCGAGGGAATCGCGCTGATCATGGGTATCGACCGAATTCTTGATATGACACGTACCGCAGTCAACATCACAGGAGACGCTGTCTGCACGACGATCGTTGCCTCGTGGAATAAGGCGGTGGATAGAGATGTGTATTATAATCGGAAGTAAGTGGGAAACATCAAGAGGGTATTTGAGCGAATGGAACTTTCGATAGAAGTTCGTGCCAAATAAGCGCAAAGTTTTGGAGGCAGCACGTTAAAATTAAAATATTTAAATGAAAAGATTCTATATAAAATTAATGACATAAAAGACCCTGTGAATTATTTCACAAACAAAATAAAATGTCAGAATAGATTCATATAGAAAAAATGTTTCGAAAAAACTCTATAAATAAAAGGAAAAATCATTCAATCTTTTACTTTGAATGATTTTTTCTTTTATTAATGGAATCACTTATGATGAAAAAATGATATAGATACATTTAGTTAAAAAAGGGATAGTTTGAGCAGAAAAAAAGGAGTATTTTTACATAATTATTTTGTATAGATACAAAGTGTTATTATTTTGCCATTTTTGGTTAAGTGTTCTTAAGTTCTCTGATAGACCCTGCCACACCATAATATTCAATATTATACTTTTTTGCGCAAAATCACTTGTAAGTTCCATGATAATAGGGTATGATAAACAAATCTTATCAATCTGACCCATTCAGCTATTTCAGCAGCATTCCCAAATGAGAAAGGATGGAGAACACTATAAGTATTTATCAACAGGCTTTAGAGGAAAAAGCATTTTTGGAAAGACAAATTGGTGAATTGGAAAAAAGAATAAAAAAATATCCAAAAGGAAAACTTATTTGCTGCAAATCAGATGATCATGTGAAGTGGTATTTGAGCGAAAACGGTAAAAGACAATATATTCCGAAAAAGAAACGGAAGTTTGCAGAGCAACTGGCACTCAAAAGATATGAAAAGTTAAAACTTCAGGAAATGATGAGTGAAAGAATGGCAATTGATTTTTATTTGAGGCATCATTCAGATAATACAGCAGAGAAAGAATTATTGGCGAAAAGCGGTTTTCAGGAATTGCTAGAACCATATTTTAAAAATGCTGTGCAGGAATTCGAAGAATGGATGCATCGAAATTACGAGACAAATACATTTCATCAGGAACAGCTTATTCATAAAACATGTTCTGGCATTTATGTACGTTCGAAATCGGAAGCAATGATTCTTATGCTGTTAGAGCAGAGGCATATACCATACCGGTACGAAAGTGAATTGCATTTAGGTAATCGTGATATATATCCTGATTTTACATTAATACATCCCAAAACAGGTAAAATGCTATATTGGGAGCATTTTGGAATGATGGATGATGCAAAATATTACCGGGACGCCTGTGCAAAACTGGAATTCTATTTATCAAATCAAATATATCCATTAGATCAATTAATAGTAACATTTGAGACAAAAGAAAACCCATTAACTACAGAAAAAATTGAAAAAACAATTCAACTATATTTTGGATGATGCGAAGCTAAATGGCGGATTGATAAGATTTTTTGGTTGACAAATACAAACGTGTTAGTGTATTCTAACCTGGCTAACGGTTAGATAAAACTAATCAAAAGCAAAAAGATTACATAGAAAGAGAGCACGATATGAAAAAAATAATTCGCGCAATTTATTTAGTACTGGCATTTTTATTCCTTGGAATTGGTATTGCAGGGATTGTTCTTCCGATTCTTCCAACGACGCCGTTTTTGCTTTTGACGGCAGCGTTATTCGCAAAAAGTTCGGAGAGGTTTCATAAATGGTTTGTCTCGACTAAGTTATACGATAAATACATTGATCAGGCATTGAATCGAAAAGCAATGACAAAAGAGACAAAGCGTAAGGCGATGGCAACACTTGGAATTATATTCTTGGCAGGTTTTCTTTTTTCGCCGGTATGGTATGCAAAAGCAATCATTGTGGTGATCGCAGCAGGACATTTGTATTATTTCTTGGCTAAGATCAAGACAGTGGAAGAGTCTGAGGAAGAAAGCCAGAACGAGAGACTTATTCCAGAAGAATAAATTACAAAATACATGAAAAGCAAATGACGAAAATGTAACAAAAGGATAAGAAAGACTATGACATCAGAAGAAAAACGGGAGCATGAAAAAAAGGCGGTAGATCTGATGATCCGGATATACTGTCATGGAAATCATCATACAAAAGGAAAGTCATTGTGCAAAGACTGTGAAGAACTGACCAGTTACTGCAATCTGCGCACAGACAAATGTCCTTTTATGGAAACAAAAACTTTTTGCAGTGCCTGTAAAGTGCATTGCTATTCAAAAGAAAACAAAGAAAAAATCCGGAAAGTGATGCGGTATGCAGGTCCGCGTATGCTGTTATATCACCCTGTGCTTGCGATTAAGCACGCAGTCATTACATTAAAACAGAAACAAGAGCTGAAAAAGCAACAGGACCGGTCATTCATATAAAATAAATCAATAAGAAACGGAGTAAAACATGTTCCACAAAAGACTCTTAAAAGAATTTAAAGAAAATCAAAAATTAGTAGCAGGCATGGTCATGACACAGTGGATCACACTGTTGGCAAATGTTGTGCTTGTTTTTGCGTTAGCCCTCTTTGTCAGCAATTTGCTGCAGGGACAGACACAGGGAAAGCTGCTTTGGATACTGCCGGTGACGCTGATCGCAGTCATGCTGGTACGCGGCATTGCAAACACAGTCAACCAGAAATTATCATTTCAGGCATCTTCGAATGTGAAACGCAGACTGCGCGAGTTGACTTATGAAAAACTGATGCGGCTTGGCACAAAGTACCATGAAGCGATTGCCACCTCGGAGGCGGTTCAGATCAGCACAGAGGGTGTCGACCAGCTTGAAATCTATTTTGGAAAATATGTGCCACAGTTTTTCTACAGTCTGCTGGCACCGCTCACACTGTTTGTGATCGTCGGAACGATGAGCCTGAAAGTGGCGGCAGTGCTGTTGCTCTGTGTACCGCTGATCCCGCTGTCGATTGTGGCAGTGCAGAAGTTTGCAAAGAAATTGCTGCAAAAATACTGGGGCACCTACACGGAACTCGGCGATTCTTTTCTGGAAAATCTGCAGGGACTGACTACGTTAAAAATTTATCAGGCTGACGAGCGCTATGCAGAGAAGATGGATGAGGAGGCTGAAAAATTCCGCAAAGTGACCATGCGTGTGCTCATCATGCAGTTAAACTCCATCAGCGTGATGGACATCGTGGCTTACGGCGGTGCGGCAGTTGGCATGATCTTAAGTATTCTGGAATTAAGGAGCGGTGCGATCACACTCGCACAGTGTTTCTTTATCATTATGGTATCGGCAGAATTTTTCCTGCCGCTTCGTATGCTCGGTTCGTTTTTCCATATTGCGATGAATGGAAATGAGGCGGCGAATAAGATTTTTGCGCTGTTAGACAGCAAGGAACCGGATAAAGGAAGCAGAACTTCCTGTGACGGGGATGAAATCTGTTTTTCCCATGTGACCTTTGGCTATGAGGAGAGCAAACAGGTGTTAAAAGATGTCTCGTTCACCATCCCGGAAAAACGTTTTACTGCGATCGTGGGCGTTTCCGGCTGCGGAAAAAGTACGATGGCTTCCCTCCTGATGGGAGATCTGAGTGAGAACAGAGGAGAGATCACAATCGGCGGCGTGAAAGTAAAAGAGATGAAAGAATCCTTTTTACATAAAAAAGTGACGCGTGTGCGGCACGACAGTTATCTGTTCCAGGGAACACTCCGTGACAACCTTGCCATGGCGATGGAGACACCGGACGATGCGAAAATGTACGAGGTATTAAAGCAGGTGGAACTTTATGAGACAGTCATGGAGAAGGGCGGACTTTCCATGGAAATCACGGAGAAGGCGGCAAATCTTTCCGGCGGTCAGAAACAGAGAGTCGCACTGGCGCGGGCAATTCTGCACGACAGTGATATTTATATTTTTGACGAGGCGGCATCGAACGTCGATGTGGAGAGCGAGAATAAGATTATGGAAGTGATTATGGAACTTGCAAAAGAAAAGACCGTTATTCTGATCTCGCACCGTCTTGCGAATGTTATAAATGCCGATCAGGTGCTCGTGACGAGAGAGGGTGTGATCGAAGAGTGCGGCACACATGTGTCACTGATGGAGAAACAGGGTTACTATAGGGAACTTTTCTGTGCTCAGAAAGAACTGGAAGAATATGCAAAAGAAATTTGCAGATAAAGAGAAAGGCATGGTCATTATATGAAGAAAAACAGAAGCGGCTTTGCTGTGATGGCGGGGCTGATCGGAATGATAAAACCGATGCTTGGCATTATGTTTCTGGCAGTCATCATGGGCTGCATCGGAAATCTGATGGCAACATTTATCACAGTACTGGGCGGTTATGGGCTTTTAATCGTGACAGGATATTATGGAAAAATGTCACTGGCACTCATTATAACGCTCATGGCAGTGTTTGCCATTTTGCGCGGCGTACTGCGCTATGCGGAACAGGCGTGCAATCATTTTATTGCGTTTAAACTGCTGGCACGCATCCGGCATCAGGTGTTTGCAGCACTTCGAAAGCTTGCACCAGCAAAACTTGACGGAAGCGAGAAGGGAAATCTGATCTCGATCATTACAAGTGATATTGAACTTCTGGAAGTGTTTTATGCACACACGATCTCGCCGATCGCAATCGCTGTGATCACATCGGTTGTGATGTGTGTTTATCTGGGAACCATGTCTGCGTGGTTTGCGGTGATCGCAGCATGTTTTTACGTGCTGGTCGGCGTTGTGATCCCACTGTGGAATGGAAAAAGAGGAAGCGCCTATGGAAAAAATTACCGGAATTCTTTTGGAAAATTAAATACCACGGTGCTGGATAACCTTTACGGTCTCGAAGAAACCATTCAGTATGAGAGACAGGGGGAGCGCATGAAGGTTATGTCGGAGCAGACCGATGCGTTGGAGCGGGTGAACCGGACCCTTAAAAATCAGGAAAAGACACAGCGTATCTTAACGGACTGGGTGATTCTCGCCTCCGGCGTGGTTATGGCGTGTGCAGGTTCTTATCTCACGGAACGTGGAGCCATTGCAGGGTATCAGGCGGTGACCGCCGTCATTGCGATGATGAGCTCCTTCGGACCGACAGCGGCACTTTCCGCGCTGTCGAACAACTTGAATCAGACACTTGCATGTGGAAACCGTGTGTTGAATCTGTTGGAGGAAGAGCCGGCAGTCTGCGATGTCGAGGTAGGAACGGAATTTGTTTCCGGGGATATCACCTGCGAGCAGGTGGACTTTTCCTATGGAAAAGAACCGATTTTATCTGATTTTACACAGGTGTTTGCAAAAAACAAAATTCACGGAATTCTCGGAAAGAGCGGTTGTGGCAAATCTACGTTATTAAAGCTTCTCATGCGTTTTTACGAGACGGACGGTGGAAACATCCGTTATGGAGTGGACAATGTCAATGCGATCAACACGGAATCTCTGCGGAAACATATCGCTTACGTGACGCAGGAGACATTTTTATTCCACGATACGATCGAAAACAATATCAAAGTTGCAAAGGCAGACGCAACGCGCGAGGAAGTGATCGAGGCGGCAAAAAAAGCGTCTGTCCACGAGTTTATCTGCTCCCTGCCAAATGGATATGAGACAAATGTAGCAGAACTTGGAAGCTCTTTATCCGGCGGGGAGAGACAGCGTATCGGAATTGCGAGGGCATTCCTGCATGACTGTGAAGTGATCTTATTAGATGAGCCGACGAGCAATATCGACAGTCTGAATGAGGGCATGATCTTAAAGAGTTTACAGGCAGAAAAAGAGGAGAAAACGATTCTTCTCGTGTCCCACCGGAGATCGACGATGGGAATCGCGGATGAGATGACGGTATTTGAATAGGGGGACGGATTGCTTTAGATAGTCACTGAACTAATTACACAAAAAAGTGCAGGGAAAATTGTTACTTTGCACAAAAAGCTTATGTACTACAATAAAAACATCAGAGGTACTTGTAATTCCATACATTTTCGATATAATGTCTTAGATGGTTAAAAAATTAACGAACAAAAATGAGTGAGGTATTTACAATGTACGCTGATGAAAATGTGATCAAAATTAAACACGATGTACTTTATGAAGTGGCAAAACTTGCATTTGCAGGTGAGCTTGAAGAGAAGAAAGACTACATTGCAAACCAATTAATCCCAGGACCAACAGCACAGTTCCGTTGCTGTATCTATAAAGAGCGAGAGATTATCAGACAGAGAGTCAGACTGGCAGAGGGAAAAGCTCCTGGTCCAGTGGATGACGGTAACGTGATCCAGGTAATAAGTTCTGCCTGTGAAGATTGTCCAATCTCCAGCTATACAGTGACAGAAAACTGCCAGAACTGTCTTGGAAAGGCATGTATCAATGCATGTAAATTTGGTGCGATCGAGCCAGGAAGACTTCGTTCCCACATTGACCCACAGAAATGTAAAGAGTGTGGTAAATGTGCACAGGCCTGTCCATACAATGCAATCGCACACTTAAAGAGACCATGTAAATTCAGTTGTCCGGTCAATGCAATTACATATGACGAGTACGGAATCTCCGTTATCGACGAGAAGAAATGTATCCGCTGCGGAAAATGTATTCACAGCTGTCCATTTGGTGCGATCGGATCTAAGACCTATATTGTAAAAGTAATTGAAGCATTAAAATCAAATAAAAAAGTTTATGCCATGGCTGCTCCTGCAACAGAGGGACAGTTCGGTGATGATATCACAATGAACAGCTGGAAGAAAGCAATGGAAGCAGTTGGCTTTGACGGTTTCTTCGAAGTTGGTCTCGGCGGAGATATGACAGCTGCTTATGAGGCAGAAGAGTGGGCAGAAGCTTACAAAGAAGGCAAGAAGAAAGTAACTTCCTGCTGTCCTGCATTTGTCAATATGGTAAGACGTCATTTCCCGGAGCTTGCAGACAATATTTCTACAACGATTTCCCCGATGGCTGCAGTATCCCGTCTGATCAAAGCAAAAGATCCGGAGGCAGTTACCGTATTTATCGGACCATGTATCGCAAAGAAATCTGAGGTGGAAGACCAGAAGATCGAAGGCAATGCAGATTATGTATTAACTTATTCTGAGATCCGTGCCATCATGAAAGCGAAGAGCGTGGCATTAGAACCAGATGAGAACAGCTATCAGGAATCTTCTGTATATGGTAAGAGATTTGCCAATGCAGGCGGTGTAACAGCAGCAGTTCTTCAGAGTTTAAAAGAATCTGAAGATGAGATCGATGCAAAGGTATGCAAGTGTAATGGTGCTGCAGAGTGTAAGAAAGCGCTGTTATTAATGAAAGCCGGAAGATTGCCGGAAGACTTCATCGAAGGTATGGTATGTGAAGGCGGATGTGTCGGCGGACCAAGTGCATTCAACGATCAGATCTCTTCCAAGAAGAACAGGGATGCATTGATCAGCAATGCAGATGGACGTGGAATCCATGAAAACTTAAAGAACTATGATATGGATAGTTTCTCTATGCATCGTGAATAAAGTCGATTTTACAGGGCTCGCGGCAGTTGCCGCGGGCTCTTGAATTGTATGATTTGTTTTAATTTAATATTTTTTATAAAAAATTTGAAAAATAGTGAAAAAAAGGGTTGCAATATCCATATCCATGTGTTATATTAAATGAGTACTTGGTTCGTTGGTCAAGCGGTTAAGACGCCGCCCTCTCACGGCGGAATCAGGGGTTCGATTCCCCTACGAACTGCTATTGTCATGAAAGGAAGCATATTTATGTGCTTCCTTTTTTGATGTACAAAAAGGCGATTTGTACTTTGCAAATCAATGGAAGAGTGCTATACTAAAGGAAATAAGCAGTTTTGAAAGAGTTTTGTGAAAACTGGAGAACGAACAAAGGAGAACATGGGGTTTGAAAAGTATCAGAACAAGATTAACATTATTTTTTCTGCTGATATGTGTGGGATGTCTGGCAATTGCAATGGCAGTGTCTTCCATTTTCAGCAGGTCTGCTTTGACAGACACAAACGACAGGCTGCATGAGCAGCAGGCAGAGTATTATGCGTCTATGATCGACAGCTGGCTTCAGGAAAATACAGGTGATGTGGATGCAGCATGTACCTTTTTGGAGGCAAAGAGCCTGATCGATGAGGTGACGATCCGCCCGGTTATGGAACAGTACACAAATAATAACGTGAATGCGATCAATGTCAATGTAGGTTTTGAAAATAAGCTGTTTATTGACGGTACTGGCTGGAAACCGGAAGCTGGATGGGACTGTACGGGAAGACCGTGGTATACGGATGCAAAAGCGGCAGGTGGAGAGAAGTATTTTGGCGATCCTTATGTGGATGCAGTCACTGGAGAATTGATCATCAGTGTGTCTAAGATGTTCCATACAGGCTCCGGCATGGAAGGCGTAGTCAATATGGATCTGAAGCTGAGCACATTGTTTGATATGATGAACGAGATCACCGATACTTCGGATGGCAGTTACAGTTTTATTTATAATGAGAATGGCGCCATTTTAATGCATCCGAACAGTGAGTTTATATCAACTGGTGAGAATGTAGTGAATGTAAGCGATCTGATCGGCGGAGCATACGAGAAGGCAACGACGTCCCAGAGAGCATTTACGGACTATGACGGCAAAGCCAAATACCTGAAGGCTGCCACAGTTGCAGGAAGCGGATGGAAAGAGGTTCTGGTCACACCTGTTGCCGCTTATAACAGTGCAGCGAACGAAATGCTTATGGCTCTCGTTGTGGTTACTGTCCTGTCATCGGTAATTGCAGCAGTACTTGTGATCTTGTATGCCGGAAGCATAACAAAACCGATCCTGAAGATCCAGAAGCAGATCAATCATTTACAGGAACTGAATTTAAAGGAAATTGACATCAAGGAAAACAGACAGAAGGATGAGCTTGGAAGAATGAACCATGATGTGCTGGAGCTGCAGAAGACACTCGGACATATTATACAGCAGATGGGCGACTCCTCCACGAATTTGTCAGAGCAGTATGATATTGTGAATTCTTCCGTTTCTACCCTGCTGGATAATAATGTTTATGTCAAGAACCTGATCGATGAGGTGTTGTCAGCAGTCAGTGAGGAGGCAGACCAGATCCAGACAGCCAATATGTCGTTGAACGATTTTGCGAAGGAGATTGACGAGATTGCATTGCACACAGCCAATATGAATAACAGTGCGACGAAGACAATGGCACAGAGTGAGACAGGTGTCAAGGCAATCGAACTGCTGGGAGAGCAGTTTGAAAAGACGAGAAAGCTTCAGGATGAAGCATACAGCACAGTGGCTGATCTGGAAGAACGCTCGCGCACGATCGATGATATTTCGCAGACGATCAACAGTATTGCAGAGCAGACGTCCTTATTGGCACTGAATGCAAGTATTGAGGCTGCAAGAGCCGGAGAAGCCGGAAAGGGATTTGCTGTTGTTGCAGAAGAGATCGGTAAGCTTGCACGTGCGACCAGTGATGCCACTACCAACATCACTGCTATTATTCTGGAGATCCAGAAAGAAATTGAAGTGGTAAGCAGTCAGATGTTCTCCATGAAAGATGAGACAGAAAAGTGTATGGGAGTTATGGGTGATACCCGTGCCGTATTTGAACAGATCAATCAGGAGATCGATGATGTTGGTGCAGCTGTTCAGGGACTGGAAGGTGCAGTAGGAATTTTGAATTCAAATAAAGCAAAAGTTGTGGATCGGTTTTCAGATATTTCTTCCGAGACAGAAGAACTGGCTGCATCCAGTCAGGATATTTTAGGAAAAGTTGACCAGCAGAGCGTGGAGATGGAAAATATCCATACTGCGATCGAAAGCCTGCACAATGTTGTGACAAAACTGAATGAGATCATGGATCAGTTTACAGTGTAAGCCGGTTAAATCAGAAAAATGTAAAAAAATATAAAATAATGCTTGCATTTTTGTTTTTGCTATGTTATATTATGCAAGCATGGTTCGTTGGTCAAGCGGTTAAGACGCCGCCCTCTCACGGCGGAATCAGGGGTTCGATTCCCCTACGAACTGCTCTGTTATTTTTATAACAGCCCAACCCGGAATGCCAGAAACATTGTTTCTGGCATTTTTAAATGCTTTTTTCAATAAAAAGCTTGCAAAATAGAAGAAAGAGTGTTATTTTATTTATGTTAACACGTTGACTTGATTGAGAGAGGGCAAAACCCTCTCTCAATTTATGTTTAGGAGACAGCAACGTGACGGAACACGAAAAAACTGAATATGGAAGGAAGAGGTGTACACATGTCGAAAAAAGAGATGTATGAAGCACGCACCGAAGAACTCATCACCCCGATTTTAGACCGCAGAAACTTTGAACTTGTGGATGTGGAATATGTCAAAGAGGGTAGTACCTGGTATTTACGGGTTTACATTGACAAAGAAGGCGGAATCACTTCCGACGATTGCGCAGATGTATCCAGGGAAATGAATGAGATTCTTGACAGAGAGGATTATGTAGAAGGTTCCTATACCTTTGAAGTGAGCTCTCCGGGTCTTGGAAGACCACTGAAAAAAGAAAAAGACTATATAAGAAGCATGGGGAAGGAACTGGAGATCAGAACCTACCGTGCGATTGACCGGGAAAAAGAATTTTACGGCATTTTAAAAGCATACGATGCCGATACAGTGACAATTGAGCAGGAAGACGGAAAAGAGATGGTATTTGAAAAATCCAATATCGCACTGATCCGCCTGGCTTTTGATTTTTAGCGTAAAATAACAGAAAAAATAATGGAGGATAAAATAATGGCTAAGAATAATGAATTGTTAGAAGCGTTAAATATATTAGAACAGGAAAAAAATATCAGCAAAGAGACTTTACTTGAGGCAATCGAGAACTCACTGATCACTGCATGCAAGAACCATTTTGGAAAGTCTGAAAACGTAAAAGTTAACATTGATCCGGAAACATGTGAATATCATGTATTTCAGGAGAAAAAAGTTGTAGAGAAAGTGGAAGATCCGGTTGAGGAGATCAGCCTTGTCAATGCGAAGATGATCGACTCCAAATACGAACTGGATGACATTGTAAATGTAGAAGTGAAATCCAAAGAGTTCGGACGTATCGCAACACAGAATGCCAAGAACGTGATCTTACAGAAAATCCGTGAGGAAGAGAGAAAAGTTCTTTTTGATGAGTACTACAGCAAAGAGAAAGATATCGTAACAGGTATCGTTCAGCGTTATGTTGGAAAGAATGTGAGCATCAACCTCGGTAAAGTGGATGCCATCCTCACAGAGAATGAGCAGGTAAAAGGCGAGGTATTCCAGCCAACAGAGCGAATCAAAGTTTATATCCTGGAAGTAAAATCTACCTCCAAGGGACCGAGAGTGCTTGTTTCCAGAACACATCCGGAATTGGTAAAACGTCTGTTCGAATCTGAAGTTGCCGAAGTAAAAGACGGAACGGTTGAGATCAAGGCAATCGCACGTGAGGCAGGAAGCAGAACAAAGATCGCAGTATGGTCGAATGATCCTGATGTAGATCCGGTTGGAGCATGTGTTGGTATGAACGGTGCACGTGTCAATGCAATCGTCAATGAACTCCGTGGTGAGAAAATCGATATCATCACCTGGAATGAGAATCCTGCAATGCTCATCGAGAATGCATTAAGTCCTGCAAAAGTTATTTCCGTTATCGCAGATGCAGAAGAGAAAGCAGCAAAAGTAGTCGTTCCTGATTATCAGTTATCCCTTGCAATCGGTAAAGAAGGACAGAATGCAAGACTGGCTGCAAGACTGACAGGATTTAAGATCGATATCAAGAGTGAGACACAGGCGAGAGAAGCCGGAGATTTCTTTGATTACGAGAACGAGTACGAAGATGATGAATACTATGAGGAAGATGGCGAGTACAATGATGCAGACTATCAGGATGACACAGAGTATTCCGAGGAAAATTAATCGAGGATAGCAGATTATGGCAAATAAAAAGATTCCGATGCGTCAATGCATAGGCTGCGGTGAGATGAAGCCTAAGAAAGAAATGATAAGAGTCATTAAGACAGCGGAAGATGAGATAATATTAGATACAACCGGTCGGAAAAATGGCAGAGGTGCATACATTTGTCCAGGAAGCGAATGTCTGCAGAAAGCAATTAAGTGTAAGGGATTAGAACGCTCATTTAAAATGCCGATTCCAAAAGATGTATACGAAATGCTGACAAAGGAGATGGAAGAATTTGAGACCAGATAAAGTTTTATCCATGTTGGGAATTGCAGCAAAATCCGGTAGTGTCGTAAGTGGTGAGTTTTCAACGGAGAAAGCAGTCAAGGAAGGCAGGGCATATCTTGTGATCGTGGCAGGAGATTCCTCCGATAACACGAAAAAGATGTTTTCCAATATGACCGATTTTTATGAGGTTCCAATGTATATTTATTCTGACAAAGAGACATTGGGACACTGTATTGGAAAAGAATTTCGTGCATCACTTGCAATTGTAAATGAAGGGCTTGCCCATTCCGTGGAAGACAAATTGAAACAGACAATAACAACTGAATAATGGAGGAGTCAGAATATATGGCAAAAATGAGAGTTCATGAACTTGCAAAAGAGTTAGAGATAAAATCACAGGAAATTATAGAGAGTTTAAGCGGTACAGAGTACGAGATCAAGTCCGCAAGCAGCAACATTGATGATGCTGCGCAGGAGATCATCCGTAAAAAGTACAAAAAATCCGCATCAAAGGCAGAAGAAAAACCTGCTACACCAAAAGCAGAGGAGAAAGCAAAACCAGAGAAAACTCAGCCTGAGAAGGCTGCAGATGCAAGCGGTTCTGAGACAAAAGCAGAAGAGAAGAAAGCTGCAGATGGTGAGCATGACAGACCAAAGAAAAAGTCCAGCATTACAGCTGTGTTCAATGCACAGTACAGCAAACAGGGTGCAGGACATGGAAATAACAGAAGACCGAACCAGGGAGCAAAAGGCGGCAGACCACAGGATGGCAGACGCCCGGCAAATGACCGTGGTGAGAGACCAGCAGGTCAGGCAAAACCAACGATGTCCGGCAATGATATGAGAAAGTACTTTGACAGTCTGATCAATCCAAATGCCGGAAAAGAGACAGAGAGCAAAGCTCCAAAAGCAGAGGAAGTTAAGACGGAAACTGCACAGAGCGCACCGGCAGCACAGGAGAGAGTTTTCAAAAAACCAACTGAGAATGTGTATGAGCAGATGCGTCAGCAGGAGAAGACATCCAGACCAAATCAGGACAACAGACGTCCACAGGGAGACCGCCCGGCAAGAAACGGACAGAATGGCGGATACAATAACCGTGCAAACGGCGACAGACCATCCCGTCCACAGGGAGACCGCCCATACAGAAATAATAATGGCGAAGGTGGATATAATAACCGTAACAATGGTGACAGACCTGCCCGTCAGGGAGATAACAGAGGCCAGAGACCAAACGGCGGAAACCAGAGACCGTTCAACAACGGAAGACCGGGACAGGGATTCAATCAGGGAGACCGCAACGGAGGACGCAATAATAACTTCCGCGGAAGAGATAACGGTGGAAGATTAGACCGTGAAATTGACAAGTTCAATAAGGATTCTGCACCATTGGCAGAGGAGATGCGCGGAAAAGAGACACGTGAGAGAGAACGTGACAACAAGAACCGCAACGGAAAACAGCGTGGTGATTACGATGTTTTAGGAAGCAAGAAGCAGGAGCGTTTCGTAAACTTAGAGAAGAATGGCGGCAAGAAGAAACCACAGCAGCAGCCACAGCCAAAACAGGAAGAAGAAACCATCAAGACACTGGTTCTTCCGGAGAAACTTACCATCAAAGATCTTGCTGACAAGATGAAAGTACAACCGTCAGTGATCGTAAAGAAATTATTCTTAAAAGGAACGATGGTAACAGTCAATCAGGAGATCGATTACGATCAGGCTGAAGAGATCGCTTTAGAGTTTAACTGCATCTGTGAGCCGGAAGAGAAAATCGATGTGATTGCAGAACTCTTAAAAGAGGAAGATGATGCAGAAGAGACATTAGTTGCACGTCCACCGGTTGTATGTGTTATGGGTCACGTTGACCATGGTAAAACATCCCTTCTGGATGCAATCCGTTCTACTCGTGTGACAGACAGAGAGGCGGGCGGTATCACACAGCATATTGGTGCTTCTGTGGTATCCATCAACGGACAGAAGATCACATTCCTTGATACACCTGGACATGAAGCCTTCACAGCAATGCGTATGCGTGGTGCAAATTCTACAGATATCGCAATCCTTGTAGTTGCGGCTGATGACGGTGTTATGCCACAGACGGTAGAGGCAATCAACCATGCAAAAGCAGCCGGAGTTGAAATTATTGTTGCAATCAACAAGATTGATAAACCAAGTGCAAACATCGAGAGAGTAAAACAGGAGTTGTCCGAGTATGAACTTATTCCGGAAGACTGGGGTGGAAGTACTATTTTCTGTCCGGTATCTGCTCATACAAAAGAAGGTATTGACAACTTGCTGGAGATGATCCTTTTAACAGCAGAAGTGCTTGAGTTAAAAGCAAATCCAAACCGTAAAGCAAGAGGTCTTGTCATCGAGGCACAGCTTGATAAAGGACGAGGAGCAGTTGCCACTGTATTAGTACAGAAAGGTACTTTAAGAGTCGGTGATCCAATCGCCTGCGGAAGCTGCTTTGGTAAAGTCCGTGCGATGATCGACGATCAGGGAAGAAGAGTAAAAGAGGCAGGTCCATCTACTCCGGTTGAGATCCTTGGTCTGTCCGCTGTCCCGGAAGCAGGTGAGACATTCGTTTCTACTGATTCGGAGAAAGAGGCAAGAGCATTTGCTGACACTTATATTTCCGAGAGCAAGAATAAGCTGATCGAAGACACGAAGGCAAAGATGTCCTTAGACGATCTGTTCTCACAGATCCAGTCTGGAAATGTAAAAGAATTAAATATTATCGTAAAAGCAGACGTACAGGGTTCTGTAGAAGCAGTAAAACAGAGTCTTGTAAAACTGTCCAACGAGGAAGTAGTTGTAAAAGTCATCCATGGCGGTGTAGGTGCGATCAATGAGTCCGATATCATCTTAGCATCCGCTTCCAATGCAATTATCATTGGATTTAACGTTCGTCCGGATCCAACTGCAAAAGTGACAGCAGACAGAGAGAACGTTGACGTACGTCTCTACAAAGTCATTTACAATGCAATCGAAGATGTGGAAGCAGCTATGAAGGGTATGTTAGATCCTGTATTCGAGGAGAAAGTACTCGGTCATGCAGAAGTGAGACAGATCTTCAAAGCATCCGGTGTTGGTAATATCGCAGGTTCCTATGTGCTTGACGGTGTGTTCCAGAGAGGCTGCAAAGTCCGTATTTCCCGTGAAGGAACACAGATCTTTGAAGGAAATCTTGCTTCCTTAAAGAGATTCAAAGACGACGTAAAAGAGGTAAAAGCCGGATACGAGTGCGGTCTTGTATTTGAAGGATTTAATGATATTGCTGAGCTTGATATTGTGGAAGCATATACCATGGTAGAGGTTCCTAGATAAAAAAGAGGCATAAAATATGAGAAAAAACAGTATTAAAAATACCAGGATCAACGGAGAGGTTCAGAAAGAATTAAGTAACATTATCCGTGGTGAGATCAAAGACCCGCGCATTAATCCACTGACAAGTGTAGTTGCAGTGGAGGTAGCTCCAGATCTGAAAACCTGTAAGGCATATATCAGTGTCTTAGGAGATGAAAAATCCCAGCAGGATACGATCAAAGGCTTAAAGAGTGCAGAGGGTTATATCAGAACCATGCTTGCAAAGAGCATTAACCTGAGAAACACACCACAGATCACCTTTATCTTAGACCAGTCCATTGAATATGGTGTCAAAATGTCAAAAATGATCGATGATGTAACCAAAGATATCGCAGATAAGACAGAGGAATAGAGATGACAAACTTTGATGTTTATCTGGCAGATGCAAAAACAGTTGCCATTGCGGGTCATGTCAGACCGGATGGCGACTGTGCAGGCTCCTGCCTCGCTACATACAATTATATTAAAAACTATTTTCCACATGTGAAGGTCGATCTTTACTTGGAGCCGATCCCGAATATTTTCAAGTTTATGAAGCGTTCGGAAGAGATTTTGAGTGAGTGGCCGGATGACAGGAAATATGATCTGTTTATCGCACAGGACTGCGGTGATGCAAAGCGTCTTGGCAATGCTGCAAAGTATTTTGAATCGGCAGAACATACGATCTGTGTGGATCATCATGTGAGCAATCAGAACTTTGCAGAACATAACTATATTTTCCCAGACGCAAGCTCCACCTGTGAACTGATCTTTGAACTGCTTCCAGACGAGCGCATTGACCGGGAGATCGCAGAATGTATCTACACCGGAATGGTGCATGATACCGGTGTTTTCCAGTATTCCTGCACTTCCAGAAAAACGATGGAGATCGCAGGAAAGCTTATCGAAAAAGGAATTAACTTCCCAAAGATAGTCGACGAGACATTCTTTACGAAAACGTATAACCAGAACCGCATTATGGGACTTGCCCTGATGAAAAGTGTTCTGCATCTGGACGGAAAGTGCATTTCCAGTGTCATCACGAAGCAGGAGATGGAAGAGTATGATGTGCTTCCAAAGCACTTAGATGGGATCGTCAGCCAGCTTCGGGTGACAAAAGATGTGGAAGTTGCCATATTCTTGTATGAGTTAGAGGATGGAGAATTTAAGGTCAGCACAAGATCCAAAGAACTTGTTGACCTGTCAGAGATCGCTGTGAAGTTTGACGGCGGCGGTCATGTGAGGGCTGCTGGTTTTTCCATGAAGGGAGAACCGGAGCAGATTATCGAAGCTATTTTGGAAGAAGTAAAAAAACAGCTTTAGAAAATAATGAAGAAAAAGGATACACTATGGTCAACGGAATCATTAATGTATATAAAGAAAAAGGGTATACATCTTTTGATGTAGTGGCAAAACTCCGTGGTATCTTTAAACAGAAAAAAATCGGACACACAGGGACACTCGATCCGGATGCGGAAGGGGTGTTGCCTGTGTGTCTTGGTAAAGCCACAAAAGTCTGTGATCTGCTCACTGATAAAAGCAAAGAATATGAGGCAGTGCTCTTATTGGGAAAGGTGACAGATACCCAGGATATCACCGGTACAGTGCTGGAGGAGAAAGATGTGAAGGTGACAGAGGAAGCCGTGAGGGAGACAGTCCTTTCTTTTGTGGGGGACTATATGCAGATTCCACCGATGTACTCTGCGCTGAAAGTCAATGGAAAAAAACTCTGTGATCTCGCAAGGGAGGGCAAAACCGTAGAGCGTCAGGCAAGACCTGTGAAGATTTTAACGATTGACATTTTGGATGTTACGCTTCCGAGGGTGCGCATGCGTGTACATTGTTCCAGGGGAACGTATATCCGCACTTTATGTCAGGATATCGGGGAAAAACTTGGCTGCGGCGGCTGTATGGAATCACTGCTCCGCACGCAGGTGTCTGAGTTTTTGTTAAAGGATGCCTTGAAGATCGGGGAAATCGGGCAGCTTGTGCAGGAGTGTGCGAAGGAACTTCCGCCGGAAGCATGGAGCAGGGCATGTTTTCCGTTTGTGCGGTCTGTGGATTCTGTTTTTACACAGTATCAGAAAGCAGTCGTGCCGGAGCAGTTTGCAAAAGTACTGTATAATGGAAACCGGATCGAGCCGGAGATGATCCGCTCGTTTGAGGCATCTATGCAGCAAAAACCGATCAGAATTTATGATGAAAAGGATCACTTTATCGGAATCTATGAATTCCAGCAGGAGAGGGGAAACTTCAAACCTGTGAAAGTGTTTATGGAAGAATGAAATATATAAAAAATACACTGGATTTTCATGTCGAAGAACCGACTGTCATTTCTCTTGGAAAGTTTGATGGTATCCATCGCGGACATGAACTCTTAATGGAAAAACTTGCGCAGAAAAAGGAGGAAGGATTAAAGGCAGCTATTTTTACCTTTGATATTCCACCGAAAAAAAATGTGGAGCATATCGAGGCAAAGGTGCTTACCACGAACGAGGAGAAAATGCATATTTTTGAAGGGATCGGGATAGACTATCTCATCGAATGTCCATTTACGAGAGAAGTGATGTGCATGGAACCGGAAGATTTTATTCGTATGCTCGTAGAAAAGTTAAATGTAAAATGTATCGTGGCAGGGGAAGATTTTCATTTTGGACACAACAGACGCGGTGATTATCAGATGTTAAAAAGATATGCACCGGTCTATGGTTATGAGGCACTTATTCTCTCAAAAATGAAAGAGGATGAGCGGGATATCAGCAGTACTTTTGTCCGCGAAGAGATCATGGCTGGAAATATTGAAAAAGCCAATCATCTATTAGGCTACCGCTATTTTGTGACCGGAATGGTAAAACACGGGAATCAGATCGGAAGGACGATCGGGATCCCGACGATCAATCTGATCCCACCGGAGGAAAAACTTCTGCCGCCTTTTGGCGTCTATGTGACAGAAGTGTTTATCGATGATAAAAGGTATTACGGTGTCACAAATGTAGGGTGTAAACCTACGATAAAAGGAAATAATCCGGTCGGGGTGGAGACACATCTTCTGGATTTCAGGGAAGATGTGTATGAGAAAGTGGTAACGGTTGAATTTCTGACAATGATCCGGGAAGAGCGCAGGTTTGATAGCATCGAAAAACTACAGGAACAGATGATGAATGACATTGCATTTACAAGAACTTTTTTCGCAAAAATGAAATAGGATGAATTGAAAAGCAAATGCCACTTTGCAAAATTCGATCCTATAAATATTACAAAAATGTTACAAATGTGATTGACATTGTAATAAATGACTGCTATACTGTAAAAAGTTTGAAAAATATATTTTGTTAGATGAAAAAGAAGCAGAAAGACATGCAGATGTTCAGGAGGCATTATGAAATCCAAATATATCAGAGCAATATGTCTTGGAGCAGCAGGATTACTAGTTATTTCCACTGCAGCAATCAACAATCATAAACAGAGTGAAGATGTGACAGCAAGGGCAGCTGTCACATCTTCTGTAATAGAAGAAAGTGCAGAGACGGTCGATGCAGGTGTGACAGCCGGTATTGCAAGCGTGACAGCACAGGCACTTGCCAGTGATGAAGACGTGGCAACTGTTTCTGATACAGATACAGAACTTACAGCAGCAGCACAGGAGGAAGTGGCATCTGTATTTGGATATACAAATCTTGGAATCGCAGTGGTGGATTCCGGTAACTTGAATGTCCGTGAGGCACCGGGAACCGATGCAGCGCTTGTCGGTAAGATGCCAAACCATGCAGCCTGCGAAGTGTTAGGTGTGGATGGGGAATGGACACAGATCCAGTCCGGGGAAGTCAACGGATACGTAAAGACTGAGTATCTGGTAACCGGAAATGAGGCGGCCGCTCTGGCAGAGCAGGTAAAAGAGACGGTTGCCAAAGTAACAACGACAACCCTTTACGTGAGGGAAGAACCGAATACAGACTGCAGTATCGTGACTTCTATGCCAATGGGTGAAGAGTTAGAGGTTGTAGAGCAGTTAGATGGCTGGGTAAAAGTAAGTATCGACAGTGATGAGGGATATGTATCCGCAGACTATATTGAGATCAATACCGAGCTTCCAACAGCTATGACCATGACGGAAGTAAGATATGGACAGGGTGTCTCGGATGTCCGTGTTGATCTGGTATCTTATGCATGCCAGTTCGTAGGAAATCCTTATGTGTGGGGTGGTACAAGCCTGACAAGAGGCGCTGACTGTTCCGGTTTTGTCATGAGTGTATTTGCAAACTATGGTGTTTCACTGCCACATTCTTCTGGTTCGCAGGCAGGCTGCGGAACAAGCATCTCTGCATCGGAAGCACAGCCGGGAGATTTGTTCTTCTATGGTAATGGAAGCAGGATCAATCATGTGGCGATCTATATTGGAAACGGACAGGTGGTACATGCAAGTTCCCCTCGTACCGGAATCAAAATCTCCGGTGCATACTACCGTAATCCGGTAAAAGTAGTCCGTGTATTGCAGGATTAATCTGGCTTAATTATAAAATTTTTGTTTACAAATACAGAAAGACTGTGTTATACTATTCAGGCATGAGTTTAGCCCATATTCGGTGAATGGACACTCCGACCTTTCGCTGAGTATCATGTTTTATTGGGTGATTAAGAATAAGAAGGAGGATCATAACATGATCGCAAAAGAAAAGAAACAGGAAATTATCGCTAAATATGGTAGAACAGCAAATGATACTGGATCTCCAGAGGTACAGGTAGCTCTTTTAACAGCCCGTATCACAGAGTTAACAGATCACTTAAAAGAGAACCCAAATGATCATCATTCCAGAAGAGGTCTTCTGAAAATGGTAGGTCAGAGACGTGGTTTACTTGCTTACTTAAAGAAAATCGATATCGAGAGATACCGTGCATTGATCGACAGCTTAGGCTTGAGAAAGTAATAGTAGGTATAAGCAGAATAGAGCGGAGTTTTCACCGCTCTATTTTTTTGCTTGTATATTCCGAATATTTCTAGTACAATAAAACGAGGCAGAAGTCTAAATACCCGAGACCACTGAAGGGTACATGGCAGACAGGCATGTATGGTTCAGTAGTTTCGGTACTTCTGTTTTAGTCACACAGTATGCTGTGGCGTATACAAAATTTAAAGGAGAGAAAACATGTATAAAAGTTTTTCAATGGAACTTGCCGGCAGAACTCTTACGGTAGATATCGGAAGAGTGTGCGCACAGGCAAACGGCGCTGCATTGATCAAATATGGTGAGACAACTGTATTATCTACTGTAGTAGCATCAGACAAGCCAAGGGATGGAGTAGATTTCTTCCCATTAAGCGTAGAGTTCGAGGAGAAAATGTACGCAGTAGGAAAGATCCCGGGTGGATTCAATAAGAGAGAGGGAAAAGCATCTGAGAATGCAATCCTTACTTCCCGTGTTATCGACCGTCCAATGAGACCATTATTCCCAAAGGATTATCGTAATGATGTTACTTTGAATAACATGGTAATGTCCGTAGATCCGGAGTGCCGCCCTGAGGTGGTTGGTATGATCGGTTCTGCACTTGTAACAACCATGTCAGATATCCCATTCGATGGACCATGTGCCATGACACAGATGGGTATGGTAGACGGTGAGTTCATCGTAAACCCATCCCAGAAAGTATGGGATGAAGGCGATTTACAGTTAACAGTCGCTTCTACCAGAACAAAAGTTATCATGATCGAAGCCGGAGCAAATGAAATCCCGGAAGAGAAAATGATCGAAGCAATCTACAAATGCCATGATGTAAACCAGACAATTATCCAGTTTATGGATAAGATCGTTGCGGAATGTGGCAAACCAAAACATGAATACACAAGCTGTGCAATCCCGGATGAGATGTTTGCTGCAATGAAAGAGATTGTGACTCCGGAAGATATGGAGAACGCAGTTTTCACAGATGAAAAACAGAAACGTGAAGAGAACATCCGTGAGATCACAGATAAACTGGCAGAGGCATTTGCCGATAAGGAAGAATGGCTTGCTGTTTTAGGTGAGGCCGTTTACCAGTATCAGAAAAAGACAGTACGTAAGATGATCTTAAAAGATCACAAACGTCCAGATGGCCGTGCAATCAACCAGATCCGTCCACTGGCAGCAGAAGTTGATCTGATTCCTAGAGTACATGGTTCTGCAATGTTTACCCGTGGACAGACACAGATCTGTGATGTTGTTACATTGGCTCCATTATCTGAAGTACAGAAGATTGATGGACTTGATGCAAATATTACAACAAAGAGATATATTCATCAGTATAATTTCCCTGCATACTCTGTAGGTGAGACAAAAGTATCCCGTGGTCCGGGACGTCGTGAGATTGGACACGGAGCACTTGCTGAGAAAGCACTTGTTGCAGTACTTCCTTCTGAGGAGGAATTCCCATATGCAATCCGTGCGGTATCCGAGACATTTGAGTCTAACGGTTCTACTTCCATGGCATCTACCTGTGCATCCTGTATGGCACTTATGGCTGCAGGTGTACCAATCAAATCCATGGTAGCAGGTATCTCCTGTGGTCTTGTAACAGGTGATACAGATGATGATTATATCGTACTTACGGATATCCAGGGACTTGAGGACTTCTTCGGAGACATGGACTTCAAAGTAACCGGTACCCATAAAGGTATCACAGCAATCCAGATGGATATTAAGATCCATGGTCTGACAAGACCAATCGTAGAGGAGGCAATTGCAAGAACACGTGAGGCAAGACTTTACATTATGGATGAAGTAATGTCCAAAGCAATTTCAAAACCTCGTAAAGAAGTTGGTGCATACGCTCCTAAGATCATCCAGATTCAGATCGATCCAAATAAGATCGGTGATGTGGTTGGTCAGAAAGGTAAGACCATCAACGAGATCATTGCCCGCACAGATGTCAAGATCGACATTACAGATGAGGGTGCAGTATCTGTATGTGGAACAGACAAAGAGAAGATGGCGGAAGCAATCGACATGATCAAGACGATCACAACTGATTTTGAGGAAGGCCAGATCTTCACAGGAACAGTTGTAAGCATCAAAGAGTTTGGTGCATTTATCGAGTTCGCTCCTGGAAAAGAAGGAATGGTACACATTTCCAAGATTTCCAAAGAGAGAATCAATCGTGTAGAAGATGTTCTTACATTAGGTGATAAAGTAACAGTTGTCTGCCTTGGAAAAGACAAGATGGGAAGAATCAGCTTCTCCATGAAAGATGTTCCAGAGAACAACTAATAAACGAATAAAATAGAAAAAATAATATGTGAGGTGTTTTCCAAAAGTGTTACTTTCGGGGAACACCTTATTTTGTTTGACAATAGAATGTCCGCGGAGCGTGCATGCTATTGTTTTGGCTTTGTCACTGGAAGTTTCTGATTTTCATATACTGATAGAAAAAAGGATAACATTTATGGATCGAGTGAAACGTGTCATTCATTGTGACCGTGCATATAAAATGGGCTTGAACGGCAAAAATATCACTGTGGCGGTCATGGATACCGGGATTGCCCCACATCTGGACTTTGACCAGAGAATTTTACATTTTGAGGATTTCTGCCAGAAGAAACTTGCGGCGTATGATGATAATGGGCATGGAACGCATGTCGCAGGAATCATTGGCGGCAGTGGACTGATGTCTAAGGATAAGCGCGGCGTGCGGCTGTTAAGTGGGGTGGCGCCAAGGGTTCGTTTTGTGGTACTAAAAGTATTGGACCGGAAGGGGAACGGAGTTACCAGCCATGTGTTAGAGGGAATGGACTGGCTTTTGAAAAACCGGGAGAAATATCAGGTGAAAATTTTAAATATTTCAGTCGGGATGATGGCAAGTGCAGGAAAAAATGAGCAGGAGCAGCTGCTTCACGCTGTGGACGAGGCGTGGAATCAGGGAATCATGGTGGTGACAGCGGCGGGAAATAATGGTCCAAAGGAAAACTCTGTCACAATTCCGGGAATTTCCAGAAAAGTGCTGACGGTCGGAAGCTGGGATGATAATGTGACAGAAACAGGAAACAGTGGGAGACTGACAAAAAATTACAGCGGATCCGGGCCAACGGAATGCTGTATCGTGAAACCGGAAGTCCTTGCACCTGGCACGAATGTGAAAAGCTGCAGTAAAGATGCAAAGGGATATGTTGTGAAAAGCGGAACCTCGATGGCAGCACCTGTAGTTTCCGGTGCGGTTGCGCTTGCATATCAGAAACACCCGGATTATACGCCGGCAGAGATGAAATTAAAACTCTATGAGAGTGTATATCCGAGAGGGGAGCAGATTGGCAGAAAATGCTGGGGAATGCTACATGTGAACAACCTTGTAGTTTGACATTTTAATAGTCTAATATTAGAATAATGGGAAAGGGGCGATGAATACAGATGAAAAAAATAGCACATTTATTATTAGGAAGATTTTCAATCGTTGCAGTTTCCATTATCCTCCAGTTTTTCTGGCTTGTAATGGTCATGTATCAGTTCAGTTATCAGTTTACCTATGCAAACCTTGCAATTCGTGTGATCGCAATTATTGTGGTGCTGGTGATCGTAAACCGTTGGACGAATCCGGCAAATAAACTTTCGTGGACATTCATTATCCTGCTGTCCCCGGTGCTTGGACTGTTATTATATATGATTTTTGGTAGATCAGGTCTTACAAAGAGAACGCAGGAACGTATGGATTCTGTGAACCGGGAAGTGAGTGCGTGTCTTTATCAGACACCGGAGATCAAAGAGCAGTTAGAGAGGGAGGACATCTCTGTTTGCCGTCAGTCCAAGTATATCAATGACTGGGCAGGATTCCCACTTTATCATAATACGTCCACAAAATACTACCGCTGTGGGGAAGAGATGTTCCCGGATATGCTTGCGGAGCTGGAAAAAGCAGAACATTTTATTTTCCTGGAATATTTTATCGTAGATCAGGGAGTGATGTTTGACCGCATCGTGGAGGTGCTTGAGCAAAAAAGCAAAGAGGGTGTGGATGTCCGGCTGATCTATGACGATATCGGCTGCATCAATACACTGCCGCCAAAATATTATAAGGTATTGCAGACAAAAGGCATTAAGTGTGCAGCGTTTAACCCATTCCGGCCGATCATGTCCGTTGTTATGAATAACCGGGATCACCGGAAGATTTTTGTGGTTGATGGTAAGGTTGGATTTACCGGAGGAATCAATCTTGCGGATGAATATATCAATGTGGCGTCACGGTTTGGCTACTGGAAAGATACCGGGATCCGGTTAGTGGGCGAGGCTGTGTGGAGTATGACTGCGATGTTTCTGGAAATGTGGAATTACATCAACCATTCCTCTGAGGATTACAAACAGTTCATGCCGCAGGTATACCAGAAAGCACCTTTTGAGGAAGACGGCTATGTACAGCCTTATGGTGATACACCGTTAGATCATGAGACAGTAGGAGAGAATATTTATCTGAACATTATCAACCATGCAGAGCGGTATGTATATATTTTCACGCCGTATCTGATCATTGACAATGAGATGCTGGTGAGCCTGTGCAACGCTGCAAAGCGTGGTGTGGATGTGCGGATCGTGACACCGGGAATCCCGGATAAGAAAATGATTTTCCTTTTGACGCAGTCCCATTATGAACCGCTGCTCAAATGTGGTGTGAAAATTTATCAGTATACACCTGGTTTTATTCATGCCAAGAGTTTTCTCTGTGATGATAAGATTGGAACTGTGGGAAGTATCAATCTGGATTACCGCAGTCTGTACCTGCATTTTGAGTGTGGTGTGTTTATGTATAAAACGAAAGCCCTGATGCAGTTGAAAGAGGACTGTATGGATACTTTTGCGGCTTCCGAGGAAATGACATTGGAATTCTGCAGAGGTCAGAATGTGTTCATTCGTATTTTCCAGGGCATAATGCGTCTATTTGCACCGTTGCTGTAAAATGGTAACAAAGGGTGGAGAGCCGGTGAGAGGTTTCTCTGCCCTTTGCTTTTTGATACAGTTTATTTACACTTTGTTCCGGTAATAATTCGCAGATTTATGGCAGGTACATTTGCAGTGATTCCATAAAATAATCTTTGTAGACAGCGGCGGCAATATCCTCGCTGCATAAAATGTCGACCGTTCCAAGTTCCCTGTCGCCCAGTTTATAGACAGCGCGCCCGATGACATCACCGGATGCAACCGGGGCTTCCACAGATTCCGGCAGTTCCAGTTCTTTTGTGATACCGGAGAGATCGGAACCGTCTGTAACCACATACTGAAATGGGGATCGGTAGCAGAGAGAGACTTCATCGGAAATTCCTTTTTTTAATGGGAGTGCGGCGAGTGTGTCGGTGTTCTCATCCGAATAAATCCGACATTTGGAAAAACCGTAATTTAAAAGTGTGGCTGCATCGGCAAACCGGATCTTAAAATCCGGGGCGGCCATGACGACTGCAATCAGTTCCATGCCGTCCTTTACTGCGGTGGCGGAGACACAGTACTTTGCAAGGCTCGTCGAGCCGGTCTTAAGCCCGGTTGCATACTGATATTGCCGGATCAGCTTGTTGGTGTTTGTCAGACCAAATTCCTCCGAACCGCGTCTTGTGACGTGCGTGATCGTATCCATCCAGATGGTAGAATAATCATGGATCTGTGGGTATTTCGTGGTCAGCTCGCGGGACATCAGGGCAACATCATAGGCGCTTGTCATATGTCCGTCAACGTCAAGACCACAACAATTTACAAATGTAGTGTCGTTCATGCCAAGTCCTTTGGCACGCTCATTCATTTTTTCTACGAAAGCGGCTTCACTGCCGCAGATAAATTCCGCCATGGCAACGCATGCGTCATTGGCACTTGCGATGCTGATACATTTGATCATGGTGTCGACGGTCTGCGTTTCATTCGGTTCCAAAAAGACCCGCGAGCCACCCATGCTGGCAGCGTATTCTGACACGGTGACAGTATCTTCTAAAGAAATCTGACCGGATTCGATCGCGTCAAAAATGAGAATTAGCGTCATGATTTTCGTGATACTTGCAGGGCGGAGGACTGTATGGGAATTTTTTTCATACAGAATCGTTCCGGTAGATGCTTCCATGAGAAGAACGCTCGGGGCAGACAGATTGAGAACGTCAGACGAATCAGCCGCCGGAGTGGATTCCGCCGGTGTCTCGGAAAGAACAAAGGTTCTCTCAAAGGAAAAAATGTTTTTTGGGAGAATATTGTCCTGACACAAAAAATGGTACGGTGACAGGAGGGAAAAACTGCTTCCAAGGAGCAGGTTTGCAGAAAGAAGGGCAGAGCATAACAGGCGCATTTGGGATACCTCCGAAAATTTTGGGTTTCAGTGTCACATATCTGCAAAAAGGCGCAGCCTGCGACGTTTCTACTTCATTTTAGCCGGAGAACCTGTACATTATGCTTGCTTTTTTTTCGGTTTCCATATAAAATTGATACGTTGCGATTTACAAATTAAATTCTTATGGTTTGTGTCATGGCAGACCGGACGAAACATTGCAAGGAAGTTATCATATATGGAGCTGACGGTAAAACTTCAGGTGTTTGAAGGTCCACTGGATCTGCTTTTACATTTGTTGGAAAAAAATAAAGTGAATATTTATGATATCCCGATTGTAGAGATCACGAATCAGTACATGGAATATATCGCGGAGATGAAGCGGAATGACTTAAATGTCATGAGTGAATTTCTGGTCATGGCTGCCACGTTGATCGATATTAAGTCCAGGATGCTGCTTCCGAAGAAAGAATCCGAGGAGGAAGAGGAGGAAGATCCGAGGGCAGAACTTGTACAGCAGCTGCTGGAGTACAAGATGTACAAGTGCATGGCTTATGAACTCAGGGACAGACAGATGGATGCGGAGCAGGTGTTTTTTAAGGTACCTACGATCCCACCGGAGGTTGCAGAGTATGAGGAACCGGTAAATCTTGCAGAATTAGTCGGGGATATGGATCTGGCAAAGCTGGATCAGATTTTTGAGTCCATTATGAAAAAACAGGTGGACAAGATTGACCCGGTGCGTTCGAAGTTTGGTAAGATCGAGAAGGAAGAAGTTTCACTTTCGGATAAGATGGTGTATGTGGAGGACTTCTGCAAAACACACAGAAATTTCAGCTTCCGCAACCTTCTGGAAGCGCAGGCGAGCAAGGTGGAAGTGATCGTTACTTTTTTGGCGATATTAGAGCTGATGAAAGTGGGAAAGATTTTTATCTCACAGGAACACACTTTTGATGATATTAAGATCGAATCAAAAATAGCTGCTTAACAGGTCTTGGCTGTATAGGGAATAGAGGAATGGAAGAAAAGAATTATGAAGCAATCGTGGAGGCAATCCTTTTTACCATGGGAGAATCCGTGGAACTGGAAAAAATTGCCGCTGCATTGGAATTAGATAAAAAAGAGACAAAGAAAATTATTGAGCATCTCATGAAAGAATATGAGAAGCCGAGCATTGGCATGAAGATCATCGAGCTGGATGGAGCCTATCAGATGTGTACGAAAAGCGAAATGTATGAGTACCTGATACGGATTGCTAAGCAGCCGAAAAAACATGTGCTCACGGATGTACTTTTAGAGACACTCTCTATTATTGCGTACAAGCAGCCAATCACAAAGGTGGAGATTGAGAAGATCCGCGGTGTTTCCTGCGACCATGCGGTCAACAAGTTAGTCGAGTACAATCTGGTGAAGGAACTCGGCAGATTAGATGCACCGGGACGTCCGCTTTTGTTTGGCACGACGGAGGAGTTCTTAAGAAGCTTTGGTGTGCAGTCCCTGGATGAACTGCCAATGTTAGATCAGGTTCAGATCGAGGAGTTCAAGCAGGAAGCAGAAGAAGAGATGAAAGTAAAACTGGATATATAAGGAGAACAGAGCGCAAAGAGTCATGAGTAACTTTTTGCGCTATTTTTGTTTGTGGAAAAACGTTTTTATTTTTGCAGGACAGATCATCCAAAAGCATACCGTATTTCATTTCTGCATATAGATGGGTGAAGAGAAAAAATAGGTTTTTGGTTTGAAAAAAGTAATTGCGATTATTATATGTCTGGTCATTTTGTTTACATATCCGGCAAAAATATTGGCAGCGCAGGAGCCGCCGAAAGAAACGGAACTTTTTGCAAAGGCGGCAGTTTTAATGGATGGCGATTCCGGGCGCGTTTTATATAGTAAAAACGGATCAGAAGCACTTGCCAATGCGAGCACCACCAAAATATTAACCTGCATTATTGCACTGGAAAACTGTGATTTAGAGCAGATCGCCGAGGTGTCTGTGCAGGCAGCGAAGACACCAAAAGTGCATCTGGGTGCACCGGCAGGACAGAAATTCCGGATGAAAGATCTCATTTACGCGATGATGCTAGAGTCCTTTAATGACTGTGCAGTCGTGATCGCAGAGCAGGTTGCCGGTACAACGGAGCATTTTTCAAAGCTGATGAATGACTATGCAAAAAAAATCGGGTGTAAGGACACTTTTTTTATAACACCCAATGGTCTGGACGCACAGAAGGACAGTCAGTTTCACCACACGACTGCGGAAGACCTTGCGCGGATCATGCGCTACTGCATTAAGGAATCTCCAAAGGCAGACCTGTTTTTAAAAATCACCGGGGAGGCAGAGCATGCGTTTACCGATGTGAGTGGAAAATATGCCTACCATTGTTACAACCATAATGCATTTTTGAAAATGATGGATGGGGCAATTTCCGGGAAGACAGGATTTACGGGAAACGCCGGATACTGTTATGTGGGGGCACTGGAACAGAATGGAAAAACATATATTGTGGCACTGCTGGCATGTGGCTGGCCGAGCAATAAAACTTATAAATGGTCGGATACGAGAAAGCTTATGGAATACGGACTTGCCGCTTACGAACACTGCAATCTGGACGATATTGCACTGGATGAGAGCAGATTTGCACCGGTTCCCGTTGAAAATGCACAGGGCGACAGGATTGGGGAACAGATGTATATGAAACTGCATGCTGTCCTGAAAAAGGATGTCTCCCATGTGCTGCTCGGAGAGGGGGAACAGGTGACGGTGGAGTATCGGATCGCACAAAAACTGAGTGCACCGGTAAAAAAAAGAAGCTGTGTCGGAGCTGTCTATTATAAACTGGGCGACATGGTATTGCGGGAATATCAGGTGGAGACCACAGAAGATATGGAGAAACTGGATTTTGAGTGGTGCTTAAGACAGGTGTTAAAACTCGCTGTCTGACAATATGTGGTAAAGGTTTGGTAAAAATTCTGTCAAAAAATTAACAATGCACTTGAAAATTGTTTGGAAAAGATATACAATTATCATAGCGAAATTTGTTAATTTTTTATAGATGGAGGGCTAAAGAATGAGTAGTAGTAATGATAGCTTGGCAATGCAGCGTATTACCAAGTTAGTCGATGAGAACAGTTTTATGGAAATCGGTTCTCTTGTAACAGCAAGAAATACAGACTTTAATCTTGCAAACACAGACACACCATCCGACGGTGTTATCACAGGGTATGGTCTGATCGATGGTAACCTGGTATATGTTTACAGCCAGGATGCATCCGTATTAAACGGAACGATCGGTGAGATGCATGCAAAGAAAATTGCCAATGTATATGACATGGCAATGAAAATGGGCGCACCGGTCATCGGTTTTATTGACTGTGCAGGTATGAGATTACAGGAGTCTGTCGATGCATTAGACGGATTTGGCAGGATTTATGCCAAAGAGATCGAGGCATCCGGTGTGATTCCACAGATCAGTGCCGTATTTGGAAATTGTGGCGGCGGTCTTGCAGTTGTTCCAGCTTTATCTGATTTCGCTTTTATGGAAGAAACCAAGGCTAAAATGTTCATCAATTCCCCAAATGCAATCGAGGGCAACAGAATTGAAAAATGCGATACATCCGCAGCAAAATTCCAGAGTGAAGAGACAGGATGTGTTGACTATGTCGGCACAGAGGATGACATCCTCGCACAGATCCGTGAGTTAGTATCCATGCTTCCTTTAAATAATGAGGGAGATGTTTACACAGAGGAATGTGAAGATGATTTAAACCGTGCATGTGCAAGCATGGATGTTATGAAGGGTGATGCAAGATATCTCTTAAGCGAGATTTCAGATGGACATGCATTCTTCGAGACAAAAGCTGATTATGCAAAGAACATGGTAACAGGATTTATCAAATTAAATGGTATGACGGTCGGTGCAGTTGCAAACTGTACAGAGATTCATGATGAAGAAGGAAAGACAGCAGAGACTTTTGAGGCAGCACTTACTGTAAAAGGATGCGAGAAAGCATCTGAGTTCATCCGTTTCTGTGATGCATTCGAGATCCCTGTTTTATCTATCACAAATGTAACAGGATTCAAGGCATGCATGTGTGCAGAAAAAGGACTTGCAAAAGCACTTGCTCATATGACATCTGCATTCGCATCTGCAACATGTCCAAAAGTAAACCTGATCGCAGGCGATGCTTTCGGAAGCGCTTATGTGACAATGAACTCCAAATCAATCGGAGCAGATTTAGTATATGCATGGCCGGAGACTAAGATTGGTATGATGGATGCAGAACTTGCAGCTAAGATTATGTATGCAGACGCTTCTGCAGATGTTCTTGCTGAGAAGGCAAAAGAATATGAAAAATTACAGTCTAATGTAGTGACTGCCGCAAGAAGAGGCTATGTTGATCTGATCATTGAGCCTGCAGATACAAGAAAATATCTTGTTGCAGCATTTGAGATGCTTTACACAAAATGTGTATGCACACCAGATAAGAAACATGGAACAAAATAGAAAGGTGAAGTTATGAAGAAAAAATTATCTTTAATGCTTTGTCTTTGCATCATGGCGCTGACACTCGCAGCTTGTGGTTCTTCTGATCCACAGGATGTTGACTACGGCGGAATGAGTTACTCTGATTTACAGAGCAGCGCACAGAACTTGGTAACTTCAATTGCAGCATCTTCTGATGAAGAATTATCTGCAGCGATTGAGACAAATGAGCAGTATGCAAAGCAGTATGCAAAACAGTATGGAAGAGAATACACAGAGGCAGAAGCTGTGATCAATCTTTTACAGTCATGGCTGGATTCAACATCTGATGTAGGTACATTTGTTGGTCTTGGTGAGTTCTCTATTGATAAGACAAGCGATACTGTTACCGTTGACCAGATCGTAAACTTTTCTGAGAGAGATGTGGATGTGACATTCGTCTATGAATACAATTATCTGACAGAAGAGATCGAGATGACTGATGCAACAGCAGATATCGTGTATACATTAGGCGAGAAGTTAGAAAAGGCGGCTCTCAATACTTTGATGGGAATGGGAACTGTATTCTGCGTATTAGTACTTATCAGTCTGATCATTTACTGCTTTAAGTTTATTTCAAAAGTTGGTGCTCCGAAGAAGGAAACTGCAAAAGTAGAAAGAACAGAAGCACCGGCAGTTGAGACAGTAAATGAAAACCTTACAGATGACCTTGAACTTGTAGCTGTTATTTCTGCAGCGATTGCAGCAAGCGAAGGAACATCCACAGATTCTTTTGTCGTTCGTTCTATCCACAGAAGATAAAAGAATCAGTCACATATGAAATAAAAGATATCAATTACCTTTATAATCAGGAGGATTTATTAAATGAAAAGCTATACAATTACCGTAAATGGAAATGTTTATGATGTTACAGTAGAAGAGAACGGAAGCGTAAGCGCTCCAGCAGCAGCTCCAAGACGTGCAGCAGCACCAGCCGCTCCGGCAGCAGCTCCAAAGGCAGCAGCACCGGCAGGTGGCGCAGGAAGCGTTAAGATCGAGGCAGGAGCAGCAGGAAAAGTATTCAAGATCGAAGCTTCTGTAGGCCAGGCGGTGAAAAAAGGGGATGCTGTTCTCGTATTAGAGATCATGAAAATGGAAACACCGGTTGTTGCACCACAGGATGGTACTGTTGCAAGCATCAATGTAAATGTTGGTGATATGGTAGAAGCAGGCGCTTTACTTGCTACATTAAACTAGTATTTTAGGAGGATAACTATGAGTTATTTTATGGAGACAATGGACAATCTCCTTCACCAGACTGCCTTCTTTAACCTGACAGTCGGAAATTTCATCATGATCCTTGTTGCCTGCGTATTCCTTTACCTTGCAATCGCCAAAGGATTTGAACCATTACTTCTGGTTCCGATCGCATTTGGTATGTTGCTTGTAAATATCTATCCAGATATTTTTGCAGAACCTGAAATGATGAGCAATGGTGTCGGTGGTTTATTCCATTATTTTTACACGTTAGATGAATGGTCGATCCTGCCTTCACTGATCTTCCTCGGTGTAGGTGCGATGACAGACTTTGGACCATTGATCGCAAACCCGATCAGCTTCCTGCTTGGAGCAGCGGCACAGTTTGGTATCTTTGGCGCATACTTCCTTGCAATTTTATTAGGTTTTAATGATAAGGCAGCAGCGGCTGTTTCTATCATTGGTGGTGCAGACGGACCTACCTCTATTTTCCTTGCAGGAAAATTAGGACAGTCAGGTCTGATGGGACCGATCGCAGTGGCAGCGTATTCCTACATGGCGTTAGTTCCTATTATCCAGCCTCCGATCATGAAATTATTTACAACCAAAAAAGAGCGTGCGATCAAGATGGAGAACCTTCGTCCGGTATCAAAGCTGGAGAGGATTTTATTTCCTATCGTAGTTACAATCGTGGTATGTCTGATCCTTCCTACAACGGCTCCATTGGTTGGTATGTTAATGCTTGGTAATTTATTCCGTGAATCCGGAGTTGTCCGCCAGTTATCTGAGACAGCATCCAATGCGTTAATGTATATCGTAGTAATTTTACTTGGTACATCTGTTGGTGCTTCCACGAGTGCAGAGGCATTCTTAAACTGGACAACGATCAAGATCGTTTTCCTTGGTCTTGTAGCATTCATGTTCGGTACTGCGGCCGGTGTATTATTTGGTAAATTATTATGCTGGATCACAAGGGGCAAGATCAATCCACTGATTGGTTCTGCAGGTGTTTCTGCCGTTCCAATGGCAGCCCGTGTATCTCAGAAAGTCGGAGCAGAAGAAGACCCGACAAACTTTTTACTTATGCATGCAATGGGACCAAACGTTGCCGGTGTTATCGGTACTGCAGTAGCGGCCGGTGTATTCATGGCAATCTTTGGAATTTAGGAGGAATAGAAAATCATGGCAGAAGTTGTTAAAAAACCTTTAAAAATAACAGAAACCGTTCTGCGTGATGCGCATCAGTCCCTGATCGCAACACGTATGACAACAGAACAGATGCTTCCGATCGTTGATAAAATGGATAAAGTCGGATACAACGCTGTTGAGTGCTGGGGTGGTGCTACATTCGATGCATCCCTTCGTTTCTTAAAAGAAGATCCATGGGAGCGTCTTCGTAAATTAAGAGATGGATTCAAAAATACAAAATTACAGATGTTATTCCGTGGACAGAATATCTTGGGATACCGTCCTTACGCAGATGATGTTGTAGAGTATTTTGTACAGAAATCTATCGCAAATGGTATTGATATTATCCGTATTTTTGACTGTTTAAACGATATCCGTAATCTTCAGACAGCAGTTACAGCCTGCAATAAAGAGAACGGACATGCACAGGTTGCATTATCTTATACATTAGGTGATGCATATACACTGGAATACTGGATGGATATGGCTAAGAGAGTAGAAGATATGGGAGCTAATTCTTTATGTATCAAAGATATGGCCGGACTGTTAGTTCCTTCCAAAGCAACAGAGTTAGTTCAGGCTTTGAAAGATTCTACATCATTACCGATCGAACTTCATACACACTATACTTCCGGTGTTGCTTCCATGACATACATGAAAGCAGTAGAGGCAGGATGCGATATCATTGATACTGCAATCTCTCCTTTTTCTATGGGAACAAGCCAGCCTGCAACAGAAGTTATGGTGGAGGCATTCAAGGGAACAGAATTTGATACCGGTTTAGACCAGAACTTACTTGCAGAGATCGCTGATTACTTCAGACCAATGAGAGAAGAAGCATTAGAGAGCGGTTTGATGAATACAAAAGTACTTGGCGTTAACATTAAGACTTTATTATACCAGGTACCAGGTGGTATGTTATCCAACATGGTTTCCCAGTTAAAAGAGCAGCATGCAGAGGATAAATACGAAGAAGTATTAAAGGAGATCCCAAGAGTTCGTAAAGACCTTGGTGAGCCACCTCTTGTAACTCCTTCTTCCCAGATCGTTGGTACGCAGGCAGTATTTAACGTATTGATGGGTGAACGTTACAAAGTTGCTACAAAAGAGACAAAAGACGTTTTACTTGGAAAATATGGTCAGACTGTAAAACCTTTCAATCCAGAGGTTGTTGACAAGGTTCTTGGCGAGGATAAGAAGAATGCAATCACATGCAGATATGCAGACTTACTTGAACCTGAATTAGACAAGATCGAAGCTGAGATGAAACAGTGGAAACAGCAGGATGAAGATGTATTAACATATGCTTTATTCCCACAGGTTGCCATAGATTTCTTCAAATACAGAGAAGCTCAGCAGAAAAAAGTAGATGCAACGGTAGCAGATACAAAGAACGGAGCATATCCGGTATAAGACAGGACAGAAAAGAGGCTGGTTTTCAGCCTCTTTTTTCTTGCAAAAAAGTTCCTATTTGCTATAATTAGAATGTTGGTATTTTGAACGTGTTCCGAAAGTGGCAGATACCATGTAAAAGCTGCCGGGGACAGAAATTGAATAACAGGATGGGGAGCTATGGGTAATACGAACGATCTGAGTAATCGTATTAATGAATCTTACAGCAGATTAAGCAAAGGACAAAAGTTATTAGCTACATATATTACAGATAATTATGATAAAGCAGTTTTTTTGACAGCAGCCAAATTAGGCGAAGTAGTTGGTGTCAGTGAATCAACCGTTGTGCGTTTTGCAACACATTTGGGATACAAAGGGTATCCGGAATTTCAGAATGCATTAGAAGAACTTGTGAGAAATAAGCTGAATTCGATCCAGCGTATGGAAGTGACCTATGGAAGAATCAGCCAGTCAAAAATACTGGAATCGGTATTGCACTCGGATGCAGACAAAATCAATTCCACGTTGGAGAAAATCGATCAGGAAGCATTTGAGGTTGCAGTGAATACGATTTTAAATGCAAAGCACATTTATATTATTGGAATCCGGAGTTGTGCGCCGTTAGCATCCTTTATGTCATTCTATTTTAACCTGATGTTTGATAATGTGCATTTGCTTCAGACAAGCAGTTCCAGTGAGATTTTTGAACAGATGGTCCGGATTGGAAAGGATGATGTGATTATCGGGATCAGTTTCCCACGCTATTCCATGCGAACTTTAAAGGCAATGGAATTTGCAAATAACCGCAATGCAAAAGTAATCACATTGACAGACAGTGCACATTCCCCGATGAATCTGTATTCCTCCTGCAATCTGATTGCGGACAGTGATATGGCTTCGATCGTGGATTCTCTGGTAGCACCGCTCAGTGTCATCAATGCGCTGATCGTTGCACTTTGCATGAAGAACCGCAAAAAAGTTGCAAAAACGCTGGAGATGTTGGAAGATATCTGGGATGAATATCAGGTATATGAGAGTGATGAGATCAATTATATTGATGACTCCATTAAAATGCGATATGGAAAAATAGGAGATACCGAATTTAATGAGTAGAGTAGTTGTGATCGGCGGAGGACCTGCCGGAATGTTTGCGGCAATCGCTGCAGCAGAAAATGGTCATCATGTAACATTATTGGAAAAAAATGAGAAACTGGGAAAGAAGCTTTTTATCACAGGAAAAGGCCGGTGTAATATTACCAATTCCAGTGATATGGATGTACTTTTTAACAGTGTCATGACCAATCGGAAGTTTTTATACAGTGCATTTTACGCATATGATAACCAGATGGTCATTGATTTTTTTGAACAGGCTGGGCTGCCGGTAAAAAATGAACGCGGAAACCGCATTTTCCCGGTTTCAGATCATTCTTCGGACGTGATCGCAGCACTGCAGCGTGTATTAAAAAAAGATCAGGTGGAGATCAGACTTCACAGTGAAGTGGACACATTATTATATGAAGATTCCGGGGAAGAGGGACAAAAAAAAGTATGTGGTGTGCGGCTTTCTGACGGAGAGAAAATCCAGGCGGATGACGTGATCGTTGCCACCGGAGGCTTTTCCTACCAGACAACAGGATCAACCGGGGATGGCTACCGCTTTGCAAAAGAGGCAGGACATACTGTGACGGAGATAAGACCTTCCCTTGTGCCGTTTAACGCAAAAGAAGACTATGTCAGGGAGATGCGGGGACTTTCTTTAAAAAATGTCAATGTCCGTATTTACCGTGGAAAGAAGGTACTTTACGATGAATTTGGAGAAATGCTATTTACGCATTTTGGCGTCAGCGGACCATTGATTCTGACTGCAAGTGCGATGATCAGGCCGGATATCGCAAAAGAGCCTCTTGCAATGGAGATCGACTTAAAGCCGGCATTGGCGGAAGAACAGTTAGACAAGCGTGTGTTGAAAGATTTTGAGGAAGCAAAGAACAAACAGTTCAAAAATTCCATTGGAAAGCTTTTCCCGGCAAAAATGATCCCGGTCATGATCGGATTATCCGGGATCGATCCGGATAAAAAAGTAAACGAGATCACAAAAGAGGAGCGACTGAAATTTGTGCGGCTCATCAAGGCTTTTCCGTTAACGTTAAATGGACTGCGTGATTTTAATGAGGCAATTATCACAAAAGGCGGTGTCAAAGTCAGTGAGGTGAATCCATCGACGATGGAGTCAAAACTTGTCAGACATTTATATTTCTGTGGAGAGGTGTTGGATTTAGATGCTGTGACAGGTGGTTTCAATCTCCAGATTGCGTGGTCTACCGGACATCTTGCGGGAATGTGTGTTGAATGATTAAAAATAGATAATTGTAAAATGCTTAGAAAATGTAAGGTGAGTTGTGGAAATGTGACAAAAGCTTGAGAAGACATTGGGGAACCGCCGGTTCTTGCTTGGCAGGCACAGTGTTAACTGTGACTGGCATGCTAGTACCGTTGCGAGTGACACATAGCGCGAGCGTGTCTTCGAAAATTTTGTCGCATTTCACAACTCTTATAACATAAATTAGCGTTTTACAATTTCTTGAAATAGATAAAAAAGAGAGGAATGGATATATTATGAGTATGAATATTGCAATCGACGGACCAGCAGGAGCTGGAAAAAGTACAATCGCAAAAAAACTGGCAAAGGAGCTTGGTTTTATCTATGTAGATACCGGTGCGATGTACCGTGCCATGGCATATTATTTCCTGACAAACGGAATCGCCTCTTCGGATGAAACCAAAATTGCGGAAGCATGTCCGAATGTGGATGTGACCATTGCGTATGAAAATAATGAACAGCAGGTTATTTTAAATGGTAAAAATGTAAACGGATTTATCCGCACGGAGGAAGTTGGTAATATGGCTTCTGCGACAAGCGTGTATCCGGTTGTCCGTACCAAATTAGTGGAACTGCAGAGAAAACTTGCAGAGAGCACAGATGTTATCATGGACGGAAGAGATATCGGAACATGCGTGCTTCCAAATGCGCAGGTGAAGATTTATCTGACCGCAAGTTCTAAGACAAGAGCGCAGAGAAGATACGATGAATTGACTGCAAAAGGTGTTTCCTGTGATTTTGATGAGATCGAGAAGGATATCATCGACCGCGACTACCGGGATATGCATCGTGAGACTTCTCCGTTAAAACAGGCAGAAGATGCGGTTTTAGTAGATTCTTCTGAGATGGATATTGATGAGGTCGTGGAAGCAATTCGCTCTATTTATGAAGAGAAAAAAGGCTGTTAACAGGAAAACGGCTGAAAGAAACAGGAATTAGAAAACGAATAGATAAGGAATGATTTATGAACATTATTTTAGCAAAAAGTGCCGGTTTTTGTTTTGGCGTAAAAAGAGCCGTGGAAACGGTATACAAAGAGGCAGAAAAAAATCAGACACCGATCTATACCTTCGGCCCGATCATCCATAATGAGGAGGTTGTTGCAGATCTTGAAAAAAAAGGTGTGCAGGTCATCCATTCGACCGATGAATTGAAGGGCAGACCAAAGGGAACCGTGATCATAAGGTCACACGGTGTGGAGAAAAAAATCTATGATGAGATCAAGGCACAGGGATTTGAGATCGTAGATGCAACCTGTCCGTTTGTGTTGAAGATCCACCGTCTTGTGGAACAGTACAGCAGAGAAGGATATCATATTATTATTATTGGAAATGAGACACATCCGGAAGTGGAAGGCATTAAAGGATGGTCTGATCCAGCGGAGACAACCGTGATCGGAACATGTGAGGAGGCGGAAAAATTTACGCTTTCATCCGAAAAAAAAGTGTGTATTGTATCACAAACGACATTTAATTACAATAAATTTCAAGAATTAGTTGAAATTGTGAACGAAAAAGGTTATGATATTATTGTTTTAAATACTATCTGCAATGCTACAGAGGAAAGACAGACTGAAGCAGAACATATTGCAAAAGAAGTCGATGCCATGATCGTCATTGGCGGCAGGGCTAGTTCTAATACGCAGAAGTTATTTGAAATCTGTAAAAAAGAATGTGAAAATACTTACTATATACAAACAATAAAGGATCTTGATTTGACCAGATTAAAATCCACCGATAACGTAGGTATTACCGCAGGGGCATCTACCCCAAACAATATTATTGAGGAGGTTCAAAAGAATGTCAGAAATGAGTTTTGAACAAATGTTGGAGGAATCATTTAAAACAATAAGAAATGGAGAGGTAGTTGAAGGTACCGTTATCGATGTGAAACCTGATGAGATCGTTTTAAATATCGGATACAAATCAGACGGAATCATCACTCGCAATGAGTATACAAACGAGTCTAACGCAGATCTTACAACTATGGTTTCTGTTGGTGATACAATGGAAGCAAAAGTATTAAAAGTAAACGATGGCGAGGGACAGGTTCTCTTAACGTACAAACGTCTCGCTGCTGAAAAAGGAAGCAAGAGATTAGAGGAAGCTTTTGAGAACAAAGAAGTTTTAACAGCAAAAGTTTCCCAGGTATTAGATGGTGGTTTATGTGTTGTTGTTGATGAGACGAGAGTGTTCATCCCGGCAAGCCTTGTATCTGATTCTTATGAGAAAGATCTTTCCAAATACAAAGATCAGGAGATCCAGTTTGTGATCAGCGAGTTCAATCCAAAACGCAGAAGAATCATCGGTGACAGAAAACAGTTATTAGTTGAGAAGAAATTAGAACAGCAGAAAGAACTGTTTGCAAAGATCAAAGTCGGTGATGTCATGGAAGGAACTGTTAAGAATGTAACAGATTTCGGTGCATTCATTGATTTAGGTGGAGCAGACGGATTACTTCATATTTCAGAGATGTCATGGGGCAGAGTAGAAAGTCCTAAGAAAGTATTTAACGTTGGAGATACTGTAAAAGTATTCATCAAAGATATCAACGAAACCAAGATCGCACTCAGCATGAAATTCCCTTCTGAAAATCCATGGAACGGAGCAGCAGAGAAGTTTGCAGTTGGCAATATTGTAAAAGGAAAAGTTGCAAGAATGACAGATTTCGGTGCATTTGTTGAGCTTGCTCCAGGTGTTGATGCATTACTTCATGTTTCCCAGATTTCCAAGGATCATGTAGAAAAACCGGCTGATGTATTAAAGATCGGACAGGAAATCGAAGCAAAAGTGGTAGATTTCAACGAAGATGACAAGAAAATCAGCTTATCAATCAAAGCCTTAGAGGCACCGGAAGAGGATACTGTAGAAGCTGCTGAAGTTCATACAGAGGAATAATATGCTTGATAATTATGAAAAATTCAAAAAAGGTGTATATGTGTTAACTAAGATCGATCTGAACTGTTATAAGGAAAAACAGATGCGCCGTAGAATTGATACGCTTATTAATAAGAATGGGATTTCTACCTACGATGCATATGTGGACCTGATCAAAAAGGATAAAGAAAAATTCGAACAGTTCGTCAACTTTTTGACCATCAATGTCTCTGAATTTTATCGTAATCCGGAGCAGTGGAAGATCTTAGAGGGTGAGGTATTCCCAAAACTGATCAAAACCTATGGAAAAAATCTGAAAGTCTGGAGTGCAGCATGTTCTACAGGAGACGAACCATATTCTCTTGTTATGGCGTTGTCGAGACAGATACCGCTTGCAAATATTAAAGTAATTGCTACGGATATTGACAAGCAGGTTTTGGATAAAGCAAGAATGGGACTCTACAATGAGAAGAGTATTGCGAATGTTCCAAAGGATCTGAAGGATAAATACTTTAAGAAGATTGGAGCATCTTATCAGATTTCAGATGAGATCAAACGCAGGGTGGAATTCAAAGAACACAATCTGCTGAAAGATCCATATCCGGCTGGCTGTAATCTGATCGTATGTAGAAATGTTGTGATCTACTTTACCGAGGAAGCCAAGGATGAGATTTATAAAAAGTTCAATCAGTGCATGACAAAGGGAGGAGTTCTCTTTATCGGAAGTACAGAACAGATTATGAATTACAAGGAACTTGGATTTGTCCGTGATAAATCTTTCTTCTTTGAAAAAGAATAATAGAATTACAAAGGCGAAAAAACCATCACAAAAGGTTTTTTCGTCTTTTTCTGTATTGCAGTGGTGAGAGACCAAATTCTTTCCGAAAAGCATCCCCAAAATAGTTCCCATCATTAAAACCGCAGCGGATGGATGCAGAGCAGAGCTAATGTTTTTCGGTAAGAAAATGCCGGAAAACATGACGGGTATACTGGAACAGAAGAGAATCGGAGTCCAGAAATTCCAGGGTCAGTTCAAAGTAAGAGAGTTTATCTTTATTTGATTCTTTGAAAAAAGGCGTGATCAATGTTTCATATTGTGGAACAAAGATGGCGTCTTTTTTTGTGTAGCAATTGGAGGCAGTTGCCTTTTTGCGGAACTCTTTGTCCACATAGGAGGCGACGCTTTTGTGGATTGCCATATCTTCCGCCGGAAGATAGTAGTAATCTTCCGGGTGATCGAAGAAAAACTTCAATGTGCCCTCAAACAGACGGATCCGCAATCTGGACTGCATGCCATCACAGATCAGATAAAATGCATCCGTCTGGCAGGAGACACGCTGTGGGATCGGGTATTGGTTTTGCAGCGTGAGGATCAGCTCCTTCTGAGGGATGCCATTGCAGTCTTTGTAAATATTTGTTTCTGTCGAATTCACAGTAAAAGCCCCGTCAAAAAGCTTTCTGTAACTGCGGATGGCAATCAGTCCGGTCATGCCAAGCACATCTTCGTAATTGTGCTGTTTCAGAAAGAACATTGCCTGCTCATCGGGAGTTTTTAAATAATTCTGGTAAACTTCGATCAGTTCACCTCCGGAAAAAGTATCATTTCTGGAGAGACCGAGGAAACGTTCTATGGTTTTCTGTTTGTAGTCTGGCAGTTTGAGCAAAAATTTTAAGCCAGAAACTTCTTTATAAATATCAATATAGTCTTTTTCGTCAAAAGGGTGTGTAAGACCATATTTTTCACATTTCTTTTTTAAATAAGGAATATCAAATCCAAGTCCGTTGAAGGAGATGACGGTCTGATAGTGGCAGAGTTCCTGCAGAAAGGCAGAGAGAATCGCGCCTTCCTCCTCTTTTGTCTCGGCGAAATACTGTGTGATGATAAAATCGTCACCCACACGGTGCGCACAGCCAATCAGGTAGAGCGAGGTATAGGTGGGAGAGAAGCCGGTCGTTTCAATATCGAAGAAAAATGCGTCTTCTGTGAATGTTTCATTTAAAATTAAATTTGTATCGGTAAGATGGTGTGTTTCGTTCCAGATTTTCATAGGTATACCATTTCCTTTATCGTGTTTACCCCCACAGTTTACCATATCCGGCGAAAAGAATACATAGATTTTATTATGTAAAAATTATTTATATATTCTAAAAAATATGTATATTATTGTTAAAAACTTGTCAAAAGGTTCTAAAAAAAATACAAAAAAAACATATTTCATCTGGGAGAGCTGTGTTATAATCATGCTGATGATATTTTGTGATTCTAGCGCAAAATATAATACTAAATAAGAGAAAGCGGGGCACAAAAATGGGTTTAAAGACATTTAAAGGTGGCGTCCATCCTTATGAAGGAAAGGAACTGGCAAAAGATCAGCCAATCAAGGAAGTTTTACCTAAGGGCGATCTGGTTTATCCGGTATCCCAGCATATCGGCGCACCAGCAAATCCAATTGTAGCGAAAGGTGATACCGTATTAAGAGGTCAGAAGATTGCAGAAGCAGGAGGTTTTGTTTCTTCTCCAATCTACGCATCTGTATCCGGTACCGTAAAAGCCATTGAACCACGCCGTGTAGCGGTTGGAGATATGGTGAATTCCATTGTCATTGAGAATGATGGAGAGTATAAGGAAGTTGAGTTCACTTCATGTGAGGATGTGACAGCTCTTTCCAAGGAAGAGATCATTAACAAAGTGAAAGAAGCAGGCGTTGTCGGAATGGGTGGTGCCGGTTTCCCAACTCATGTAAAACTCTCTCCAAAGGAACCGGAGAAGATTGAGTACATTATCGCAAACTGCGCAGAGTGTGAGCCTTATCTGACGGCTGACTACCGCAGAATGCTTGAAAATCCGGAAGAGTTAGTTGCCGGAATGAAGATTATTTTACAGATCTTTGATAAAGCAAAAGGTGTGTTCGGTGTTGAAAATAATAAACCGGACTGTATCGCAAAATTACAGGAGTTAACCAAAGACGAACCACGTATGGAAGTCTGTCCATTACAGACAAAGTACCCACAGGGTGGTGAGCGTCAGTTGATCTACGCTGTTACAGGAAGAGCAATCAACTCCAAAATGTTACCTGCTGATGCAGGATGTATCGTAGATAACGTAGAGACAATCATTGCAATCTACAATGCAGTAAAATTAGGAAAACCAGTTATGAACCGTGTATCAACAATCACAGGTGATGCGGTTGCAAATCCTGGAAACTTCTTATATTACATTGGAACCAACTATGCAGAATTAGTAGAAGCTGCCGGTGGATTCAAAGTACAGCCAGAGAAGATTATCTCCGGTGGACCTATGATGGGATTCTCTATGTTCTCCTTAGATATCCCGACAACCAAGACATCTTCTTCCCTGTTGTGTTTGGCAGAGGATGAAGTTGCAAAAGCAGAACCATCTCCATGTATTAACTGTGGACGTTGCGTGGAAGCGTGTCCGGAACAGTTGATCCCATCCAGACTTGCAAAGATGGCAGATCATGGTGTAGCAGATGAGTTTGAAAAATGGCATGGACTGGAATGTATCGAGTGCGGAAGCTGTAGTTTTGCATGTCCTGCAAAACGTCAGTTGGCACAGTCCATCAAGACCATGAAAAAACAGGTTCTTGCAGCAAAGAGAAAAAAATAAACAGACAATAAAGAGAGTTTTATAAGATTTTATTGTGAAAAAAATACGAAGAAAGAGGTGGATCCCGTGAGTGATTTATATCATGTTTCATCATCACCACACGTACGCTCGAAAGACACAACAAGCAAAATTATGCTTTATGTGATCATTGCATTACTGCCAACCAGTTTGTTTGGTATTTATAACTTTGGTATCAGAGCGTTAATTTTAATTTTAGTAACTATCGCAAGCTGTGTAGCTTCCGAATGGATCTTCAACAAGATCGTACATAAAAAGAACAGCATCGACGATTTAAGTGCCGTTGTAACAGGTTTACTTCTTGCATTAAACCTTCCAGCATCCCTTCCTTGGTGGGAAGCAGTCATAGGCGGTGTGTTCGCAATCGTCATTGTTAAGATGATGTTCGGTGGACTTGGACAGAACTTCATGAACCCGGCTCTCGGAGCAAGATGTTTCCTGCTGATCGCATTTGCAGCGGATATGACAAACTTCACTGTAGGCGCATACTCAGGAGCAACACCACTTGCACAGATGAGAAATGGGGAAGCAGTGAACACCATGAGCATGCTGATCGGTAAGACAGCAGGTACGATCGGTGAGACATCTGCAATCGCAATTTTAATTGGAGCTATTTTCCTGATTTTAATGGGCGTTATCGACCTTAGAATCCCGGCTTCCTATATTATTACATTTGTTGTATTCATTCTGCTGTTTGGTGGACATGGATTTGACATGAACTATGTGACAGCACAGCTCTGCGGCGGTGGATTAATGCTTGGTGCATTCTTCATGGCGACAGACTATGTTACATCTCCAATCACACCAAGAGGACAGATCATTTTTGGTATCTGCTGTGGTATTTTCACAGGACTGTTCCGTTGCTTCGGAGCCAATGCAGAAGGAGTTTCCTTTGCAATTATCTTAAGCAACCTCTTAGTTCCTATGATCGAGAAATACACAGTACCAAACGCTTTTGGTGTTGTGAAAACAAAACCTGAAAAGGAGGCAAAGTAAATTATGAATAAAAAGATCGTACATGACGCTTTGGTTTTATTCGCATTTACAGTCGTTCTTGGTTTGATCCTCGGAGTTGTCTATGGAATTACCAAACCTTCCATTGATCAGGTAAATTACGAAAAAACACAGGCTGCCTACAAACAGGTATTTGAAGATGCAGCATCTTTCGAAGAATACAGTGATTTTGATGCAGACGCAGCAGCAGCACTCATGACAGAAAAAGGTTTTTCTGACCAGATCGACAGTGTGAATACAGCACTCGATGCAAGTGGCAATGTGATCGGTTATGTTTTGACCGTTACAGCAAAAGACGCCAGCCAGGCAAGCATTACCTTCTCTGTTGGTATCAAGAATGATGGCACTGTAAATGGCTATTCTATTACAAATATCGCAGAAACACCTGGACTTGGTATGAAAGCACAGGAAGAAGCTTTCTATAGCCAGTTCGAAGGAAAGAACGTTGATTCTTTCACTGTTGTAAAAGCAGCGCCTGCCTCTGACAACGAGATCGAATCTATCTCAGGTGCAACGATCACATCCAAAGCTATGGCAAACGGTGTGAATGCCTGCATCGCATACTTCCAGAATGTATTAGGAGGTACAAACTAATGAACAAAAATGTAGAACGTTTATATAATGGTATTATCAAAGAAAACCCGACCTTCGTTCTGATGCTTGGAATGTGTCCTACTTTGGCGGTTACATCATCTGCTATCAACGGACTTGGTATGGGACTTTCTACAACTGTAGTGTTGGTATTGTCCAACCTATTGATCTCAGCGTTCCGTAAGGTCATTCCAAACGGTGTGCGTATGCCGGCTTACATTGTGATTGTTGCTTCACTCGTTACAGTTGTACAGTTTATGATGCAGGCTTACACACCAAGTCTTTCTGACTCTTTGGGTGTGTATATTCCGCTGATCGTTGTAAACTGTATTATCTTAGGACGTGCAGAAAGCTATGCCTCCAAGAATCCGGTTGTTCCTTCTATCTTCGATGGACTTGGTATGGGACTTGGATTTACACTTGGTCTGACACTGATTGGTCTGTTCCGTGAATTACTCGGTGCAGGACAGATTTTTGGCGCACAGGTTCTTTCTTTAAGCTGGTTCACACCGATCACGATCTTCGTTATGGCACCTGGTGCATTCCTTGTACTTGCCTGCCTTGTGGCGATTATGAATATCGTGAGGGCTAAGATGGAAGCAAAAGGCAAGCCACTTGCAAAACCATCCGGATGTATCACTGGTGATTGTGCAGGATGTGGAATGTCTGCAACATGTACCGGTAAAAAGCCGGAATCAGCAGCTGCTGAAAAAACAGAGTAGGAGGATAGATACAGATGAAAGAATTAATTTTAATTGCAGTCGGATCTGCGATTGTAAATAACGTTGTATTAAGCCAGTTCCTTGGTATCTGTCCATTCTTAGGTGTATCCAAGAAAACTGAGACCGCAGCCGGAATGGGTGGCGCAGTTGTATTCGTTATTACAATTTCATCTTTTGTAACCGGATTGATTTATAAATATATTCTTGCAAATGAATATCTGTTAAGCAAGGGCATTGACCTTACTTATTTACAGACGATCGTATTCATTCTTGTTATCGCAGCATTAGTACAGTTTGTAGAGATGTTCTTAAAGAAATCCATGCCAGCTTTATACAAGAGCTTGGGTGTGTATTTACCACTGATCACAACAAACTGTGCCGTATTAGGTGTTGCACTTACAAACGTTACCAAAGAATATAACATTCTTCAGGGTGTTGTAAATGGTTTTGCAACTGCATTTGGTTTCCTGATCGCAATCGTAATTATGGCTGGACTTCGTGAGAAGATTGAATACAATGATATTCCAAAGCCTTTCCAGGGAACTGCAATTGTACTGATCACAGCATGTCTGATGTCAATCGCATTCATGGGATTCTCAGGAATGATTTAGGAGGAAAAAGACGATGAACGTTACAGCAATTATTTTTGCAGCCGTTGTAGTCGGCGGTGTTGGTATTTTAATTGGATTTTTCCTTGGTGTTTCCGGAGAAAAATTCAAAGTAGAAGTAGATGAGAGAGAAGTAGCCGTTACAGAGGCTCTTCCTGGAAATAACTGTGGTGGTTGTGGATATGCCGGATGTTCCGGACTTGCAGCCGCTATCGTAAAAGGGGAAGCTCCAGTCAATCAGTGTCCGGTTGGTGGGGCACCTGTTGCAGCCAAGATCGGTGAGATCATGGGTGTCAAAGCAGAGGAAGGCGAGCGCAAAGCAGCATTTGTAAAATGTGCCGGAACCTGTGAAAAAGCAAATCAGGACTATGAGTACACAGGAGTTCAGGATTGTGCCGCTATGGCATTTGTTCCAAATGGTGGACCAAAATCCTGTAACTACGGATGTCTTGGATTTGGTAACTGTGTGAAAGCATGTCCATTCGATGCAATCCATGTCGTAGACGGTGTTGCAGTCGTTGACAAAGATGCTTGTAAAGCATGTGGCAAATGTGTTGCTGCATGTCCAAAACATCTGATCGAGCTTTTACCAGTGAGCGCAAAACATATCGTACAGTGCAGCTCCAAAGACAAAGGCAAAGATGTTATGAAGGCATGTTCTGTTGGATGTATTGCCTGTCACTTATGTGAGAAAAACTGCCCATCTGATGCAGTTCACGTAGTGGATAATGTTGCATACATTGATCAGGAAAAATGTACAAAATGTGGTCTCTGTGCTGAGAAGTGTCCGAAGAAGATCATTTTGTAAGACCTTAAGAGCAGTGAGCAGGAACACAGGATAAAAAATAAAATGTGGGACCTATCATAAGTCTCAGAGCTGAATGCGTCTGTATCGACAATCATGCCGGTACAGGCGTATTTTTATGCAAAAGTGTCGATTTTTTGTCAGGGATATAGTAAAATAAAGAATATCATATGTTTTTGCCAGAGAGGCATGACAGGTTCCGTCTGGCATGGGAAAAGGAGGGGTTCGATGAAGAAAAAGTGTTGGATAGTTTTATGCGTGGTCTTTATGCTGTCTGTTGCAGCCGGATGTGGCAGTAAGAGCATGGAGACCATGTCGGATTTTGCATCCGGGGAAAGCAGTATGAATGCCGCTATTGAGAACGAGGATTATAAAAATGAGGGGGAAATAGCAGCAGAGGAAGGAATCACATCAGAAAATGGGCTGGATGGACAGGTGGCCGCCGGACGGAAATTGATCCGCACCGTTTATCTGTCTTTGCAGACGACAGAGTTTGACTCTGTGCTCAGCAATTTAAGCGAGAAAACAGCCGAGCTGGGCGGCTATATTGAAAATTCTTCAGTGAGTGGACATAGTTATTATTATAACAATACCAGATATGCAAGTTATACGATAAGAATCCCAACCGCAGAATTAAATCAGTTTGTAGATGTGGTGAGCGAGATTGGTAATGTAACGCAGAAAAATGAATCTGTCGAGGATGTGACCTTACAGTATGTGGATGTGGAGAGCCGCAAAAAAGCATTGGAGACAGAGCAGGAACGCCTGATGGAATTACTTTCCAGTGCGGAAAACATGGAGGATCTTCTGGCTATAGAAAGTAAATTATCAGAGGTGCGGTATGAATTGGAAAATTATGGAAGCCAGCTTCGGATGCTCGACAATCAGATTGATTACAGTACAGTGAATGTGGATGTGGATGAAGTAGAGCGTATTACGGAAACCGGAGAGAAAAGCTTTTTTGCAGAGATAAAAGACCGGTTTGGCGACAGCTTATATCAGGTAGGCCGTGGTATCCGCAGTTTCGTCATAGGATTTTTAGGATCCCTGCCGATCATTTTTGTGTGGGTAGTGATCGCAGCAGTTGTGGTCATTGTGGTGAGATCGATCAGGAAGAAGCGGAAGAAGAAAAAAGAATAAAAAGTTTTTTGATATTTGGATTAAGATATGATAAAGTGGTAAATAGCTCAAAATTTTACCTATATTATGATCGGCTGGATCATAGATATAGTCAATGACACAAAGAACAGATGCATCAAAAGGGGCAACATGAACGAGAAAGAATTTGATTTTACCAAGAAAAAAAGAGTAGTTGTAAAAATCGGTTCCTCTTCTTTAAACAGGGGAGAGACCGGAAATCTGAATTTTACGAAGCTAGAGCATCTTGTGCGCGAGCTTTGCGACATGAGAAACCGCGGAATGGATGTATGTCTGGTAAGTTCCGGTGCGATCGCAGTGGGACGTCAGACAATCGGTCTGAATGAGAGACCGAAGGATATTTCAACAAAACAGGCATGTGCGGCGGTTGGTCAGGCAAGACTCATGATGACATATCAGAGAATGTTTGCAGAGTATAACCAGATCGCAGGACAGATCCTGATGACAAAAAATACAATGGTAAACCCGGTGTCGAGGAAAAATGCCAAAAACACATTTGAAGAGTTATTTCGGCTTGGAGTGATCCCAATCGTAAATGAAAATGATACGGTTTCTACTTATGAAATGCAGTTTGGTGACAATGATACATTGTCGGCTATCGTTTCTTCGCTGGTAGGGGCAGATCTTCTGATTTTATTATCGGATATTGATGGACTGTTTACGGATGATCCGCATAAAAATCCGGAGGCAAAACTGATCAAAGTGGTTGATAAAATTGATGCAAAACTGCTTGGAATGGCAAAAGGTTCTACCGGAAGTGATGTCGGAACCGGCGGCATGGCGACAAAACTCACCGCAGCAAAGATCGCAACGCTTTCCGGCGCGGATATGGTGATCGCAAATGGTGCAGATGTATGCATTTTACATCATATCATTGATGATGATTTCACAGGAACAATTTTTAAAGCCGATAAGAGTGAAAGCTTTCATATCGCAGATTTTATTATGGAGACAATAGGATAATGGAACAGTCAAAAATCGACAGAATTAATGAATTATACAGAAAATCAAAAGCCGAAGGACTGACCGAGGCAGAGAAGAAGGAACAGACACTGCTGCGCAAGGAATTTGTGGCGGATGTGAAGAAAAACCTGACAGCACAGTTGAACAATATTGACATTCAAAATGAGGATGGAACGATCGAAAACCTTGGTGAAAAATATGGAAATAAACCAAAGAAACTTTCGTAAAGAGCATCTTGCCATACGAAATGCCATGCTGCCGGGAGAAGTGGCAGAGAAAAGCAGCGCCATAGTAAAGCGTCTGCTGCAATCGGAATGGTATAAAGATACGAAAGAAATTTTTGCTTATTATCCGTTAGGGAACGAAGTGGATTGCCATGCATTGTTTTTACAGGCATGGGCAGATGGAAAACGGATCGCCCTTCCAAGGACGAAAGAGGAAAATCAGATGGATTTTTTCTATATTGATTCTTTGAAGCAGTTGGAAGAGGGCACATTTCATGTGATGGAACCGGTCAGGGGCAGTGAAAAAGCAGATCCGCTACAGCAACCAGTCATTGTTCCGGGAAGTGTATTTGGCAGGGACGGCAGCCGTTATGGGTATGGAAAGGGTTATTATGACCGCTTTTTTGCAAAATACCCAAGAGTGAGGCGATATGCAGTCTGTTATGAGCATCAGTTAGAAGAAACACTGCCAACAGATCAACACGACATCTATATGCATGATATTTATACAGAAAGGGAAGTCATCCAATGCTTTTGGGGCAGTGAAGCCTTACTTGAAAGCTAAAGGATGGCTTTGTAAGTGGATTACACTTAAGTTAAAAACAGATTGGGAAAGGGCGTACATTATGGAATTATTGGATATTTGTAAACAAGCAAAAAAAATTGCACCAAAAATTGGAATTCTTGATACAAACACAAAAAATCAGACTCTTCTTACCGTGGCAGATTTTCTTGTGAAAGAACAAAATTTCATTTTGGATGCCAACAAAATAGATATTGAAAATGGAAAGAAAAATCACATGCCGGAGGGACTGTTAGACCGTCTGCTTTTGACAGAAACGCGCATTGCACAAATGGCAGAAGGTCTTCGGCAGGTAGCAGCGTTAGATGATCCGATTGGAGAAGTATTGGGGATGAAAAAAAGACCAAACGGACTTATGATCGGACAGAAACGTGTGCCACTTGGGGTGGTTGGAATTATATATGAGGCAAGGCCGAATGTGACTGCTGATGCGTTTGCGCTTTGCTTTAAGACAGGAAATGTCGTTATTTTAAAAGGAGGCAGTGATGCAATCCATTCGAACATTGCCATTGTGGAGACAATTCGGAAAGCACTTGCAAAAGAGTCTATTCCAGAGCAGGCAATTTCTCTGATCGAGGATACTTCCAGAGAGACAGCAGCGGTTTTTATGAAAATGAATGAGTATGTGGATGTGCTGATTCCAAGAGGCGGAGCAGGGCTGATCAAGGCAGTGGTAAATCAGGCAACGATTCCGGTCATTGAAACCGGAACGGGAAACTGTCATATTTTTGTAGATGAAACTGCTGATTTTAATATGGCGATCGACATTATCATGAATGCCAAGACACAGCGGATCGGTGTGTGCAATGCCTGTGAATCACTGGTACTTCACGAAAAAATCGCAGATGCATTTCTTCCAAAACTGATGAAACGTCTTGCAGAGAAAGAGGTAGAGGTTCACGGAGACGAAAAAGTAATGCAGATTGCAGACGGCTGCGTGAAAAAAGAACTGCTTGTTCCGGCGACGGAGGAAGACTGGGGCAGAGAGTATCTGGATTATAAGATTTCTGCAAAAGTTGTTTCTTCGGTCGATGAGGCAATCGCACATATTAATAAGTACAATACCGGCCATTCCGAGGCGATCATCACAAACAATTATTCCAATGCGGAGAAGTTCTTAAATGAGATTGATGCAGCATGTGTTTATGTGAATGCCTCGACACGTTTTACGGACGGATTTGAGTTTGGATTTGGTGCGGAGATTGGAATCTCCACACAGAAGCTCCATGCGAGAGGACCGATGGGACTGATCGCCCTGACCAGCACAAAATATATTATTTACGGGAATGGACAGATCCGGAAATAAATGATAAAATACTGACTTGCGGTATGTTCTATAAAAATAGAACATATGTTTTCTAAAACAATAAAAGTATGCTATAATTTAAGAAAAGATAGGATAACACAATGAAAGAAAAGAGAAACATTACCATTATTGATAAAAAGCAGATTCCTTCCGAGGAGCCGGCAAGACAGTATTATTTCATGGATATTGCAAAAAAATATGTGGCAGAATTAGCAGAGCAGAAGGGAGCACCGCTCACATTCTGCGTGACGACCTTCGGGTGCCAGATGAATGCCAGGGATTCCGAGAAATTAGTCGGTATCCTGGAACAGATCGGTTATGTGGAAGCACCGGATGAAAAGGCCGATTTTGTCATTTATAATACCTGTACCGTTCGTGAGAATGCCAACAACAAAGTTTATGGCAGACTTGGCTATTTACAAGGCTTTAAGAAAAAGAACCCATATATGATGATCGGGCTCTGCGGATGTATGATGCAGGAGCCGACCGTTGTTGAAAAGATACAGAACAGTTACCGGTTTGTGGATCTGATTTTTGGAACACATAATATTTATAAATTTGCAGAACTGATCGTGACAGCACTGGAGTCTGATTCCATGACCATTGATATCTGGAAAGATACTGACAAGATCGTGGAAGACCTTCCGGTAGAGCGGAAGTATTCTTTTAAATCCGGTGTGAATATCATGTTCGGCTGCAATAATTTCTGTAGTTACTGTATCGTTCCTTACGTGCGTGGACGTGAGCGAAGCCGTGAGCCGAAAGAGATCGTGCGTGAGATTGAACATTTAGTGCAGGACGGTGTTGTGGAAGTGATGCTGCTGGGACAGAATGTCAATTCTTATGGCAGGAATCTGGAACATCCGATGACGTTTGCACAGCTTTTGCAGGAGATTGAAAAGATCGAGGGACTGGAGCGTATCCGGTTTATGACTTCCCATCCGAAGGATTTATCGGATGAACTGATCGAAGTGATGAAGAATTCCAAAAAGATTTGCAATCACCTTCATTTGCCATTGCAGTCTGGAAGCAGCCGCATTTTAAAAATCATGAACCGTCATTATGACAAGGAACATTATCTGGAATTGGTGGATAAGATCAGGGCGGCAGTGCCGGATATTGCACTTACAACCGATATTATCGTAGGTTTCCCGGGAGAGACCGAGGAAGATTTTGAGGAGACGATGGATGTTGTGCGCAGAGTCCGCTATGACAGTGCGTTTACGTTTATATATTCCAAGAGAACCGGAACACCGGCAGCGACAATGGATGACCAGATTCCGGAAGAGGTGATCAAGGAACGATTTGACCGTCTGCTGCATGAGGTTCAGACAATTTCTGCTGAGAAGGCGGGAAAACTTACAGGTCAGACACTTCCGGTATTAGTTGAGGAAGTGAACGGACAGGATGCATCTCTTGTCACCGGAAAACTGACTAATAATTCAACGGTACATTTCCCGGGAACGGCGGACATGATCGGAACGATCCAGAATGTTGTGCTTGAGGAATGTAAAGGATTCTATTACATTGGCAGACTTGCTTAATGATTCGTGAAAGCAGGATAAAAAAGGATGTATGCATATATAAAAGGAACATTAGAAGAGACAGGCGAAGATTATATCGTGGTCGAGGCTGGCGGGATCGGGTATCAGATCTTTACGACAGGTCAGACCTTTCAGTATCTTCCGTCCATGGGGGAAGAGGTAAAAGTTTATACTTATCTGCATGTGCGGGAGGATGCGATGATCTTATTTGGATTTCTCACCAAAGATGATCTGTTTGTGTTCAGACTCCTGCTTGGAGTGAGCGGAATCGGACCGAAAGGCGCACTTGCGATACTCTCTGTCATGACGACAGATGACCTCCGGTTTGCTGTGCTTGGAGATGATGCAAAGGCAATCGCAAAAGCGCCGGGTGTCGGAGCAAAGACGGCACAGCGTCTGATTCTGGAATTAAAAGATAAATTGAGCCTTGAGGATGCATTTGAGCAGAAACTGGCAAAGAATGATAACCCGGTCCAGAACAAAGCCAAAGGAGCAAAAAATGAGGCCATTGAGGCATTGGTTGCGTTGGGTTATTCCTCCTCAGAGGCATTAAAAGCATTAAACGGTATTGAGATTACAGATGATACCGATGTGGAAGACATCTTAAAGGCTGCATTGAAAAATATGGCTTTTATGTAAAAAAGGACAGGTAACATGGAAAAGAGAGTAATTTCCACTCAGGTTCAGGATGAGGATATTAAAATTGAAAAAAATCTAAGACCGCAGACGTTAGACGATTATATTGGACAGCAGAAAGCCAAGAAGAATTTAAAGGTTTACATTGAAGCGGCAAAACAGCGTGGAGAATCTTTGGATCATGTCCTGTTTTTTGGACCTCCGGGACTTGGCAAGACAACGTTGGCGGGCATTATTGCAAATGAGATGGGAACCCACATGAAGATCACTTCTGGACCTGCAATTGGAAAGCCGGGTGAGATGGCGGCAATCTTAAGCAATCTGCAGGAGGGAGATATTTTGTTCGTGGATGAGATCCATCGCCTGAACCGTCAGGTGGAAGAGGTGCTCTATCCGGCTATGGAGGATTACGTGATCGATATTATGATCGGAAAAGGGGCTACCGCACGTTCCATCCGTCTTGACCTTCCGAAGTTTACACTGGTAGGGGCAACGACAAGGGCAGGTCTTTTGTCTGCACCGCTCCGGGACAGGTTTGGTGTGATCCATCATCTTGAATTTTACACGGTGGATGAGCTGAAAACCATTATTATCCATTCGGCAGAGAAGTTAGGCGTTGAGATTGACGAGGATGGAGCCTACGAGCTTGCTAGAAGATCAAGAGGAACACCACGTCTCGCCAATCGTCTTTTAAAACGTGTCAGAGATTTTGCAGAAGTGAAATATGACGGAAAGATCACAAAAGATGTTGCGTCTTTTGCGTTAGATCTTTTGGAAGTCGACAAGTTTGGTCTTGATCAGAATGACAGGAACATCCTGATGACAATTATTGAAAAGTTTCAGGGCGGACCGGTGGGACTGGACACACTGGCAGCTTCCATCGGGGAGGATTCCGGAACAATCGAAGATGTTTACGAGCCGTATCTTGTCCAGAACGGTTTTGTGATCCGGACACCAAAGGGCAGAATGGTAACAGATCTTGCCTATCAGCATTTTGGAATTGAAAAATAGTGCAAGTTGTTATTGCTTTTACAATATCTTGCTTATATAATATATAACATATACTATAGCTTGTACGTATATTGGGAAAGGCAAAAGCCTGCCGGGAGGAGATCGTTATGTCTGAGAAGTCCAGTGCTGAAGTGATCATTGGCGGTAAAGTTTATACTTTAAGCGGCTATGAAGGAGAAGAATACCTACAGAAAGTAGCAGCTTATATCAACAATAAAATCAATGAGTTTGATTCCATGGAAGACTATCGGAGATTTCCGATGGATATGAAAGCAACTCTGTTACAGCTGAATATTGCGGATGATTATTTTAAGGCAAAAGCACAGGTGGAGAAGTTAGAACAGGATATTGAGATGAAGGATCGTGAGATTTACAATCTGAAGCATGATCTGATCTCAAACCAGATTAAAACCGAGAGCGATGAGAAGACTCTGACAGAATTGCAGGCTGAGAATAAAGAACTTCTGTTGAGCAAAGCCAAATTAGAGGCTGCGAACAAAGAACTTCTGTTAAACAAAACAAAACTGGAGGCTTCTTTAGAGGATGCCCTGCTTGGAAAAGTTCCTGGTGCAAAGAAGCACGGAGAAGAAAAGAACGCAAAAAAAGAAGAATAGATACGGGGACGATTTTATCGTCCCTTTTTCCTTATAGACAATGTTCAGGTTTGAAAATAAACAGGTGAAAAGATGAAAAAAAATCAATTAGAATTATTAGCACCGGCCGGTTCGTATGATATTTTCAGGGCGGTACTAAATGCAGGGGCAGACGCTGTGTACGTAGGTGGCGGACAGTTCGGCGCCAGAGCGTATGCCAATAATTTTTCCGAGGAAGAACTGCTGCGTGCAATTGACGAAGCACATATTCATGGAAAACAACTCTATCTTACCGTAAATACGCTGTTGAAAGAAGAAGAGTTAGAAGCGCGGTTATATGACTATCTGCGCCCATATTATGAGCAGGGATTAGATGCCGTGATCGTGCAGGATATGGGGGCTTTTCAGTTTATCCGTGAGCATTTTCCCAAAATGGATATTCACACAAGTACCCAGATGACTATCTGTAACCGTTATGGTGCGGAAATGATGAAAGAGCTTGGGGCGACAAGGGTCGTGACAGCGCGTGAGATGTCGTTTGCGGAGATTAAGGATATTGCAGATCATGTGGATATCGAGATCGAAAGTTTTGTGCATGGAGCATTGTGTTACTGTTATTCCGGACAGTGTCTGCTCAGCAGTATGCTTGGAGGCAGGAGCGGAAACCGCGGCAGATGTGCGCAGCCATGCAGGCTTCCCTATGAAGTTTACGATGCGAAGCGGAAAAAAATTGCCTGTGAGCCATTTGTGTTAAGCCCGAAAGATCTCTGCACGATCGAGGATATCCCAAAGCTTGCAGAGAGCGGTATTTTCTCGTTTAAAATCGAAGGCAGAATGAAACAGGCAGAATATGCTGCCGGTGTTGTGTCTGTCTATCGCAGATATATAGATCGATATTTCGAATATGGGGCGAAAGACTATCATGTATCCAAAGAGGATATGCAAAAGCTTTATGACTTTGGAAACCGGAGTGGTTTTACGAAGGGTTATTATGAGAAACATAATGGAAAAGATATGATCACGTTCCAGAAACCAAACCATGCAAAAGGAAATGAAGCGCTTCAGGAGAAAGTCAGGGAAGAGTTCTGCCGTGGTGAAATAAAAGAAAAAATCAATGGAAATTTAATATTATCCCAAGATTCGTCTGCTATACTGGACGTGACACTGGGCGATCTTCGTTATACAGCATGCGGTGATGTGGTACAGCCTGCATTAAAGCAGCCTTTATCCATGGAAAAGGTACGTGAGAACATGGAGAAAACAGGAAACACACCGTTTGAGTTTGAGAATCTTACCATTGCGATGAGAGATGCCATTTTCCTTCCGATGAAATCCTTAAACCAGCTCAGAAGAGATGCGTTAGAAGGACTGGAAAAGCTTTGTGTGGAACAGTTCCGCAGGGAGGTGGAACAGGTGGATCGTGCCGGAATAAAGGCACAGGAGAGCAAAACAGGTACACCAGAGAAATATTTGTCTGCCCTGGCAGAGCAGAGATGTCAGTTACAGCCGCTTTTAGAGTCAGAACTGGTTTCTGATATTTATCTGGATCAGGGCTGCTACCGCAGAAAGGACTTGTGGGAAGAAGTAAAAGAGGATGCTGCAAAAATTCACGCGGCTGGGAAAAAGGCATATTATGTGTTTCCATCTGTTTTTCGGAAAAATGCCTCAGATTTTTATCTGGGATCCCTGAAAAAACTGGACAGCTGTTCTTTGGATGGAGTGGTGGTGAAGAGTCTGGATGCAGTCTGGTTTGTACACAGGTATCTGCCGCAGATGCCAATGATCCTGGATCAGGGGCTTTATACTTACAATCACAGGGCACAGGAAATATTGCGTGAATTTTGTCCGATCCGTATGACGGCGCCTTATGAATTAAACCGTGGTGAACTGAAAAAGAGGGATAATACAGACAGTGAACTGGTACTTTACGGATATCTCCCGCTGATGACATCGGCGCAGTGTGTGCATGCCAATACCGGAAAATGTGACACGACATCCGTAGTAACATATTTAAAAGACCGTTATGGAAAATTTTTCCCGGTCAAAAATAACTGTATGGAATGTTATAATACCATTTATAATACGACGCCATTGATGTTGTTTGGCTATGGGAAGGAGCTGCAAAAAGCAGATTTTTCCAACTTCAGACTGAACTTTACGGTGGAGAGTGAGGAGGAAGTGCGGCAGATCCTTGCGATTTATGAGACTGTATTTTATGAGGGAAGAAAAAACCTCGCAGATGTGTACCAGGGGGAGTATACCAATGGTCATTATAAAAGAGGAGTAGAGTAAAACATGACGAATCTTATCATAGAAATATCAAAATATTTCATGATCTTTATGTTTGCTTTTTATACGTACGAGTGCTTTGCGGCATTTCGTCAGAAAATCAAACCGGAACAAAGAGAACATATTTTAAGCAGACAGTGCGCAGCAATCTTTCTGATCCACTTTGATGCCTTTGTGGTGATCTATCTGGTGACGGAGGATATCAGTATGCTGATTTTTTATGCGGCGCAGGCGGTACTTCTGGCGATGATACAGACCTGTTATCAATTGTTTTACAGCAGATCATCGAGACTTTTGACGAACAATCTGTGCATGCTTTTGACGATCGGGTTTATCATGCTGACAAGGCTTTCTTTTGACAGCGCCAGAAAACAATATTTTATAGCACTGGTGTCGATGATATTTTCGCTCATCATCCCGGTATTGATCAACCGGGTTGGATTTGTGCGGAAATTATACTGGTTATTTGCAATCGTTGGGATCCTGGCGCTTTTGGTTGTGACGATCGCCGGAAATACAAGTTATGGTGCTAAAATTTCACTCTCCATTGCAGGAATTTCGATCCAGCCGAGTGAGTTCGTAAAAATTTTATTTGTATTTTTTGTGGCGGGCATGTTATATCAGGATACTTCTTTTCAACGTGTGTGTGTGACAACGGTGATCGCTGCGATCCATGTGCTGATCCTTGTGGCATCCCGCGACCTCGGTGCAGCACTGTTGTTTTTCGTGACTTATGTGGTCATGCTTTATGTTGCAACGAAAAAAGTGCTTTATTTTGCGGGCGGACTTGCCGCCGGAAGCGCAGCTTCTGTGGTGGCTTACCATCTTTTTTCCCATATCCGGGTGAGGGTGAGAGCGTGGCAGAATCCGCTGGCATATATCGATAAGGAGGGATACCAGATCTCGCAGTCACTGTTTGCCATTGGAACAGGCGGATGGTTTGGAATGGGATTATATCAGGGTCTGCCAGATAAAATACCGGTCGTAAAACAGGATTTTATTTTTTCAGCAGTCTCAGAGGAACTTGGCGGTATTTTTGCACTGTGCCTGATCATGGTATGTTTTAGCTGCTTTCTGATGTTTTTAAATATTGCGATGCAGATGAAAGATCAGTTTTATAAACTTGTGGCACTCGGACTTGGAACGATTTATGCATTTCAGGTATTCCTGACGATTGGAGGCGTTACAAAGTTTATTCCGTCTACAGGAGTGACGCTTCCGCTTGTGAGTTACGGAGGAAGTTCCCTGTTAAGTTCTATGATCATTTTTGCAGTGATCCAGGGATTGTATATTTTGAGACAGGATGAAGGAGAGATAAATGCGTCTAAAAGCAGGAAAAACAGACAAAACAGAAAAAAGACAACCGGATTCGAAAACGCAGACATCGAAAAACTCTCGTAAAAACAACCGGGAATTTACGGTCATTACCTATGCAGTTCTTGTACTTTTTGTCTGTATGATGGGATATTTTGCATATTTCCAGTTTGTAAAAAGTGAAGATTTTATCAATAGTCCTTATAATAAAAGACAGGATCTTTTTGCAAGGAAGGTGACGCGAGGCGAAATTATTTCTGCCGATGGCCACATACTCGCAGAAACGATCACAGATACGGATGGGACAGAGACAAGATATTATCCGTATGCCAATATGTTTGCGCATGTCGTTGGTTTCTCTACCAACGGAAAGTCCGGACTGGAATCGATTGCCAATTTTAACCTGCTGCGCTCCCACACGATGACTTTGGAGAAAGTGGTCAATGAACTTCAGGGAGAGAAGAACATCGGTGACAATGTGGTGACAACGTTAAATTATGATCTGCAGGATACGGCATATGAAGCATTGGGAAAATATGATGGAGCCATTGTTGTGATGGAGCCGTCGACCGGGAAAATACTTGCCATGGTGTCAAAACCGGATTACGATCCAAATAATATCGCAGAAGACTGGGATGAACTGACAGCAGAAGACAGTGAGAGCTCTGTGCTGTTAAACCGTGCGACGCAGGGACTTTATCCGCCAGGATCTGTGTTTAAAATTTTTACGACATTGGAATATGTACATGAAAACAGTGATTATGAAGATTACTCCTTTGACTGCAATGGTAAATTTACAGAGGGGGATTCGGTCATTCACTGTTACAAAAACAAAAGACACGGACAGGAAGATCTGATCGGCTCATTTGCCGATTCCTGTAATTCTTCGTTTGCATCGTTAGGTCTTACTCTGGATCCGGATTCTTTTACAGAGCTGTGTGATAGCTTGCTCTTTAATACGAGCCTTCCACTCAGGTTTGAATCCTCAAAGAGCAGTTTCTCACTGGATGCGGATGCAGATGTGTCTACGGTGTTAGAGACGTCTATCGGGCAGGGAAAAACGCTGGTGACACCGATGCATATGGCACTCGTTGTGTCAGCAATCGCCAATGACGGAGTGCTTATGAACCCTTATCTGATCGACCACACGGAAAATTATAATGGTATCGTGGTTGATGCATATGAACCGACAGAATATGGAACACTTTTGTCAGCGGAGGATGCGTCTTTAATGCAGACTTTTATGAGGGAAGTTGTGGAGGATGGAACAGGAGAGCGTCTTCTGGGGCAGAGTTATGCTGCCTCAGGAAAAACAGGAACAGCAGAGTTTTCAACGTCCTCAAAGGCTTCCCATGCATGGTTTGTGGGTTATGCCCACCGTGAGGACAAGGAAGATATCGCAGTTGCGGTTATCGTGGAGGATTCCGGATCAGGCAGTGAGTATGCAGTTCCGATCGCAAAAAAGATTTTTGATGCATATTATCAGTAAACGGGGCAGGAAAGATATTTCAGTATTGGTTGCATGAAAAAACGAAAAGTATTATACTTATAACAAAAAACCACATCAGGAGGTATTGCAATGATCGAGGCAACAAGTTGTGGCGGTGTGGTAATATTCCGGGGTAAGATACTTCTCTTATATAAGAATTATAAGAATAAATATGAGGGCTGGGTTCTTCCGAAAGGAACTGTGGAAGAAGGGGAAGAATTCAGGGATACTGCAACTCGTGAAGTGTTAGAAGAGACAGGAGCGGCGGCGAGTATCATTAAGTATATTGGAAAGAGCCAGTATACGTTTACCGTGCCGGAGGATACCGTGGAGAAGGAAGTACACTGGTATCTGATGATGGCAGACAGTTATTACAGCAAACCACAGCGTGAGGAATATTTTGTTGATTCCGGATATTACAAATATCATGAGGCTTATCATCTGCTCAAATTTGCGAATGAGAAGCAGATTTTAGAGAAAGCTTATAATGAATATCTGGAGTTGAAGAAAAACAATTTGTGGGGCAGCCACAAGTACTTTTAATGTGAGGATTCGCATGAAATGGTATGACGATTTATACGTAGGCGAGAGCATCGTACATAAGACAAATAAGATCAAATGGAAAATTCGTCATAATGCAGGGCAGATTAATATTTACGTGATCACTCTGGCATCAAGTGAGAAGAATTTATTAGATATCATTCCTTCACATGAACTGTTGCAAAAGGGCTACCCGAAGAAGCAGTTATATGTCATTGGATTGGCAAAAGGATATGATGAGGCAGTGGAAGTCGCTGCGTCTGTGATCGATGAAGTTTACCGCCAGACCGGGGCATTCGAGGTAGCTTCATATCTCAGGGAAAAAAGGAGGAGAAAAGCAGAATGACCGCCGTGTTACTCACAATCTTAAAAATCATTGGGATTGTGCTGCTGGTGATTCTTGGAATCATGCTTTTTCTGCTGGCAGTCTTATTGTTTGTACCGGTACGTTATTCCGTGAAAGGAACAGTCGATAACAATATCACCGCAGAGGGCAAAATAAGCTGGTTATGTTCGATATTCCGATATGATTTTACTTTTCAGGAGCAGGAATTGAACGGCGAAGTTCGGATATTTGGCTTTCGTCAGAAGAAAAAAGAGAGAATATCGGAAGAAGAGCTGGAGGAGGAAGCTGTTCCTGAAGTAAAAGACGGGGTGGAAGAGGTTGTTTCTGATCTTGTTTCCGCTGCCGGGGAAGAAGATAAATCGGAGAAAACTCCGATTAAGCCAGAGCAGGATCAAGAGGTAGATTCTCATAAGGGTAAGCAGAACAGAAAATCATCCGATAAAAATTCCCGACCATCCGGAAAAAATATTTTCATGCGGATGTGGGATAAAATAAAAAGCTTCATGAAAAATATAAAAAAATTTTTCATGAGTATACGAAAGAAACTGACCGGTTTCAAAGAGTTCGTAGTAAAAGTCAAAGAGATTGTGACGGACACGAAAAATCAGTATGCTGTGAGGCGATTGTGGGAAGAATTATTGTATCTGCTCAAACATTTTGGCTTTCGGAAAATTCATACAGAACTGACGTTTGCGCTGGCTGATCCGGCGCTTACCGGACAGGTGTTAGGCATTTTGTGCATGATGCCGTTCCTTTATCAGTATGATTTTCATATATTCCCTGATTTTGAATCAGAATCGTATTATATCAGGGGCGGTTATGATGTGAAGGGCAGAATCCAGCTTATCTTTTTGCTGGTTACCGCAATTCGTCTGCTGGCAGATAAAGAAATCCGAAGTTTTCTTAAAAAGTTATTAGATCACAGAGAATAAAAATTGTATACAAAAAACAGGTAAAATAGAAAGGTGGCAGTAACAATGGGAGACAATAGTTTTCATACAACAGTAGAATCTTTATTCAAGGGAATGGACAGTTTTATTACAACAAAAACGGTGGTTGGTGATGCAATCCATATCGGTGATACCATTATTTTACCATTGGTGGATGTTTCCTTTGGCGTGGCAGCCGGAGCGTTCAGCCAGGAGAAGAAAAATAACGGTGCCGGTGGTATGGGCGGAAAGATCACGCCGAGTGCTGTGTTAGTCATTCAGAATGGAACAACCAAGCTTGTCAATATCAAGAATCAGGATGGTCTCACGAAAGTGCTGGATATGGTGCCGGACTTTGTGAACAAATTCACATCAAAAGGTGAGAAAGAGAATGTTGTGGAAGAATCAGAAGATGATTCGGCTGCAAAGAAAACAGCAGCAAAAGAGATGGAGCAGATCTTAAGTGATTCTGTCAATAAAGAGGAAGCGTAATTCAGAAAAATATCTGGAAAAAAGAATAGAGGCATGGATAACATAAAAGGACATATATTAATAGTGATATATGTCTTTTTTTGGTGCAGAATGAAACGTATCATAGGCTTTGCGTTATTCTTTTTCGGGCTTGGAATGCTTGCGATGTTTCTGATTCCAAGCGATTTCTGTGGGATTTTGATTATGATTGGATGTATCCTGCTTGGATACTATCTGTTTTGCTGCTGTTAGAAGAGCAGTGTATCTGTTTTCATTTGAAAATTTTCTGAATCAGGACAAAAAAAGAGAACTGCAATGCAGTTCTCTACGTTTCAAGACTAAGCTCTCTCAACTTTTCCGGATCTCAAACAGGAAGCACATACATATAATTTTCTAGGTGTTCCGTTAACTTTGCAGCTAACACGTTTGATGTTTGATTTCCAAACTCTATTTGATCTTCTATGTGAATGGCTTACTTTAATTCCGTAATGATTGCCTTTTCCACAAACTGCACAATTTGCCATTTGCTTTGCACCTCCTCGCATCTTTCTAAGCCTATATGTATGAACAGGCTCACAACATGATTTATTCTATCAGAAAAAAAAAGATATTGCAAGTGAAAATTAAAAAAAATATAAAAAATGTAATTTATGACTATGAATTTTGGAAAAAAGCGGTTATAATAGACACTAAACTAGCGTTATTATGTGTGAGAGAGAAAACTGGTCAGCCAGTGGCTTTCTTACAAATATAAAGAAAGGCATGGTTAATGAGTATGAATGGACAGATGGAGACCAAATTAGGTAAGGTTACGATAGACCCTGAAGTAATTGCATTATATGCAGGTTCTGTTGCGGTAGAGTGTTTCGGAATCGTAGGCATGGCTGCTGTCAATATGAAAGACGGACTGGTAAAATTATTGAAGAAAGATTACCTGACACATGGTATTAATGTGTCTGTGAATGAAGATAATAAAATTACAATCGATTTTCATGTGATCGTTTCTTATGGTGTGAGCATCAGTACAGTGACCGATAATCTGATCGAGACAGTCAGATACAAAGTGGAGGAGTTCACTGGAATGGAAATTGAGAAGATTAACATTTACGTTGAAGGCGTACGTGTCATTGATTAAGGAGGATTTTAAAAGTGGAAGTCACTACAATAAATGCTGAACTTTTTGCCAGAATGTTTCTGGCAGGAGCTAACAACTTAGAGGCTAAGAAGGAATGGATCAATGAGCTGAATGTATTCCCTGTTCCGGATGGAGATACCGGAACGAATATGTCAATGACAATTATGTCAGCAGCAAAGGAAGTTGCAGCGATTGAGAATCCAACCATGGCTTCATTGGCAAAAGCAATTTCTTCCGGATCATTACGCGGGGCAAGAGGTAACTCTGGTGTTATCTTATCCCAGTTATTCCGTGGTTTTACAAAGGTGATCGCAGAATATGATGAACTGACCGTACAGATTCTTTCAGATGCATTTCAGAAGGGAACCGAGACTGCATATAAGGCAGTTATGAAACCGAAAGAGGGAACAATACTTACGGTTGCCAAAGGAATGTCTGATAAAGCTGCCGAGTTAGGAGAGGAGACAGACGACCTTGCATATTTCTGTGAGGAGATCATCAAAGAGGGTGACCATGTTCTGAGCAAGACACCGGATATGCTCCCGGTTTTAAAACAGGCAGGCGTTGTGGATTCCGGCGGACAGGGCTTAATGCAGGTATTAAAAGGTGCATTTGATGCTCTTATGGGCAAAGAAGTGGATTACAAGGTTGAGACAGTTTCTACAGGAAGCAGCAGTCAGGGCACAGCTTCTAATCCTTATATTGACGCACAGGCAGAGCAGGAGATCACCTTTACTTACTGTACACAGTTTTTGATTATGTTAGAGCATCCGTTCACGGAGAATCAGGAGACAGAGTTTAAGAGCTATTTAGAGTCCATCGGTGATTCTATCGTTGTAGTTGCAGATGATGAGATCGTGAAAGTACATGTACATACCAATGATCCGGGTATGGCAATGCAGAGAGGTCTTACTTACGGAAGCCTTACAACTATTATTATTGAGAACATGCGTTTAGAGCGTGATGAGAAGATTTCTGCAATGAAAGAAAAAGAGATGCAGAACACTGCGAATGCAGAAAACGAGATCAGGGCAGCAGAGGAAAATGAGCCGGAAGTTCCAGCAGAGGAAAAAGAAATGGGATTCATTTCTGTAAGCATCGGAGAGGGTATCAATGAGATTTTCCGTGGACTGGGCGTGGACTATATCATCGAAGGCGGACAGACCATGAACCCAAGTACGGAAGATATGCTCAATGCGATAGAGAAAGTGAATGCAAAGAATATTTTCATTCTTCCGAATAATAAAAATATTATTATGGCAGCAAATCAGGCGGCTTCCCTGACAGAGGATAAGAACATTATTGTAATTCCTACCAAGACGATTCCACAGGGTATTACAGCACTTGTCAATTATATTCCGGACAGCACACCGGAAGACAATGCGGAGCGCATGGGTGAGGAAATCCAGCTGGTCAAGACTGGTCAGGTGACTTACGCAGTCCGTGATACTGTGATCGATGACAAAGAGATCAAACAGGATGACTACATGGGAATCGGTGACAAGGGAATCCTTTCTGTTGGTACAGACATGGAGAAAACAGTTCTTGAGATGATCGGTGAAATGATCGATGAGGATTCTGCAATTTTAAGCATCTACTATGGCGAGGAAATGAACGAAGATTCTGCCAACGAGATCGCAGAAAAAGTGGAAGAGGAATATCCGGATGTAGAAGTGGAAGTGCATTACGGTGGACAGCCAATTTACTATTATGTAATTTCCGTAGAATAAAAGTATGAGATTAAATTCATCCATAAAAGAAGTGAAAGGGATCGGCGATAAAACAGCCGGTCTTTTTCTAAAAATAAATATTGAGACGATCCGGGATCTGATCTCCTATTTTCCAAGAACTTATGTGCAGTTCCCGGAGATCAAGCATCCTGACGAAGTGGTGGAGGGAGAGACTGCGGCAGTGACAGGGCAGATACGGCAGACTCCGGTTGTGAAGAGAGTGCGCAGCATGCAGATCACGGTAACTTCGATCACAGGCATGGGAAAACGTCTGGAACTGGTGTGGTTTCGTCTCCCATACATCAAAAACAGCCTTCATCCGGGCGGAACTTATGTGTTTTACGGCAAGGTACAACACAAAAACGGAAGGTTTGTCATGGAGCAGCCGGCAATTTATACGCCGGAAAAATATGAGGCAATGGAACATTTGCTGCTTCCGGTTTACACTTTGCCGAAAGGATTATCAAATCAGCTTATGCTGAAAGCAGAGCGGTCTGTTTTGGAGGAAGAACATTTATTCCGGGATTATCTGCCGACAGAACTGCGGGAAAAGCATCAGCTCTGTGAGTATAATTATGCGATCAAACAGATTCATTTCCCGGACGATATGGAGACGTTGATCGAGGCAAGAAAACGGCTTGTGTTTGACGAACTCTTTTTATTTATCTTAAACCTGCAATATCAGAAGGAAAAAAAGGAAAAAGAGAAAAATCAATTTTCTTTCCAGTCGGATGATTTTGTGGAGCAGCTGATCGAAAAACTGCCGTATAAGCTCACAAATGCCCAATTACGGGCATTGTCAGAAGTTCGGGCAGACATGCGGAGTGATTACGTCATGCAGCGTCTGATTCAGGGAGATGTCGGTTCCGGAAAGACGATCATTGCTTTTTTAGCGATGGCGGACACGGCGCACAATGGCTGTCAGTCTGCAATTATGGCACCAACGGAGGTGCTTGCAAGACAGCATTACGAATCATTTCAGAGCATGTGTGAGATATTTGGACTGGATTTTCCTGTGATTCTTATCACGGGTTCCATGACTGCAAAACAGAAAAAGCTGGCATATCAGGAGATTTTAGATCACCCGGATGCGCTGATTATCGGAACACACGCGCTGATACAGGAAAAAGTGATTTATCAGAACCTTGCGCTTGTGATCACAGACGAGCAGCACCGGTTTGGCGTCAAACAGCGGGAAACATTTTCAGAAAAAGGAACAAAGCCGCATATTCTTGTCATGAGTGCAACTCCGATTCCACGAACGCTTGCCATTATTTTATACGGTGATCTGGACATTTCCGTGGTGGATGAGGTACCTGCAAAACGTCTGCCGATAAAAAACTGTGTGGTGGATACCAGATACCGCCCGAAGGCGTATCAGTTTATCGAAAAAGAGGTGGCTGCCGGTCATCAGGCGTATGTAATCTGCCCGTTAGTGGAAGAGAGCGAGAACATGGAGGCAGAGAATGTCACAGACTATGCGAAGCGTCTGAAAGAGGAACTGCCGGATACGATTGAAATCGGGCTTTTACATGGGCAGATGAAACCTGCACAGAAAAATGATGTCATGGAACGGTTTGCAGCAAATGAGATACAGGTGCTTGTGTCGACTACAGTTGTAGAAGTTGGAGTGAATGTTCCGAATGCAACGGTTATGATGATCGAAAATGCGGAACATTTTGGTCTTGCACAGCTTCACCAGCTTCGTGGGCGTGTTGGACGAGGGGATGCACAGTCTTATTGTATTATGGTCAATTGCAGCGATTCTAAAGAATCGCAGAAGCGTCTGGATATTTTGAATAAATCCAACGATGGCTTTAAGATTGCGAGTGAGGATCTGAAACTGCGCGGCCCCGGAGATTTCTTTGGCATCCGTCAGTCCGGTGAAATGCAGTTTGCACTTGCGGATATCTATCAGGATGCCTATATTATGCAGCGCGCAAGCGAGGAAGTTGCGGCTATTTTAGGAAAAGACCCGGAACTTTCCAGCGAGGATCATAAAAATCTGAAAGACTATCTGGAACTGTTTTTGGCAGACCGGAGAAATAAATTAAATTTATAGCAAATGAAGCAGTAAAAACTGCATAAAACACGTAGAAAGAACCCTGGATCATATCAATCCAAGGTTCTTTTCTTGTTTAGGGAAATTTTATTTCCGGCAATTTTCTATTTCCGGGAAATGTTATTTCCCTGACATCTGCTGTTCCTGTGCTTCAATCATTTTCTTAACCATATAGCCGCCGACAGAACCATTCTGTCTGGAAGTTAAGTCACCATTGTAACCATCTTTTAATGGTACACCGATCTCGCCTGCTACCTCATATTTGAAACGGTCTAAGGCACTCTTTGCTTCTGGAACGGCTGCTCTGTTAGATGAACGATTTGACATAGTTGTCCTCCTTTGTTTTTCGAAGAAAAATGCGACTGCCCTTGCAGGAGCAGAGGACATTTCCTCCTTTGTTTTTCTGTTTTGGGTACTTTTTTCTGCTCTGGTTTATTTTAAGAACATTCAAAAATTTCTTTTTGTTTGTTCAGTGATAGTATGTGATTTTTTATATGGAATACACATGCATTTTTTTGCAATATAGCCAATTATTTCTTTAAAATGGGTAAACATTTACAAAATATGTTTACAAAGAGGCACACGTTGCTTATTATGAGTCTAGGAGGAAGTAAAGTAGAATGAAACGTTATTTTGATTTTGACATCAATGATTATAAAGACAAAAAATGTAATTTTCATTCGCACACGGTGCGTTGCCAGCATGCAGTGGGAGAAGAGCGGGAATATGTCGAGGCGGCAATTAAGGAAGGCTTTGAGGTGATCGGCTTTTCCGACCATTCCCCTTATTTATTCAAAAATGGATATGTGTCAAGGATTCGTATGACAATGTCACAGTTGGAAGATTATGTAAAAACCATTGAGGCATTGAAAAAAGAATATCGGGATGACATCACGATTTTTCTGGCATTGGAGATGGAATATTTTCCGGGGATCTTCGAGCCGACAATCGAAGAAATCCGGCAGTATCCGATGGATTATCTGCTTCTGGCACAGCATTTCTTCTATGAAAATGAGAGTTTTCATGGCACAAGATTTGGCTGGGCGGACGAGGCTCATCTGAAAACGTACGTGGAACTGCTTATGACGGCGTTAGATACCGGATATTTTAACATGGTGGGACATCCGGATATTGTGAATTATACCGGAGATGATGCATTGTATACAAAGTACATGAAACAGCTTGCGGATCGTCTGAAGCAGGAGCGTATTCCAATCGAGATCAATGTGAACGGATTCCGTGAGGGTTATAATTATCCGGACAAAAAGTTTGTGAAACTAGGCGTGGAAAACGGAAATGAATTTATTGTAGGTGTAGACGCACATAATCCAAATGAGTATCATGATCTTGATTCTTACAAGGGATGTATCAAAATGACAGAAGATTTCGGAGGAAAAGTATTCTGGAAATAAAAAATATCGTAGGGGTTGTGCCTCCCCTACGATATTTTTTTAATCCGAAACCAGCGTCAGCCCTGAAATGTCCGGATGGATGGTCAGGGAGTAATTTGTGTAGTACACGACAAATCCCGGCGCGGCCCCGTTTGGTTTCTTGACATTTTTTTTCTGTAAATAATCAATCTCCACTTTCTCATCTTCGCGTCCCTTGGAGTAATATCCGGCAAGCATTCCGGCTTCCTCAAAAACGCGGTCCGGCAATTCTTCATTGTTAGATTTTACGATGACGTGGGAACCAGGCATTCCTTTTGCATGGAACCACCAGTCGTTTCCGGTTGCAAACTTGAAAGTGAGTTCATCGTTCTGGTAATTATTTTTTCCAACATAAATATCATAGCCATCGGAGGAGCGGTAGTGGAACGGCTTGCTCTTGATTCTGGCTTTTTTATCGGTCTTTTTGCGCTTAATATAGCCAAACTCGATCAGCTCCTCTTTGATCTGTACGAGATCGTCTTCCGTCAGGGCAATGTCTAAAGCCGTGGAGATACTTTCGAGATGTTCAATCTCTGTTTTTGTCTCTTCCGTCAGCTTGGTGAGTGCCTCATAAGTACGTTTTAATTTGTTATATCTGTCAAAATATTTCTGCGCATTTCCCTTGGCATCTAACTGTGAGTCGAGCGGAATGGTGATCAGCTCGTTGGTGTAATAGTTCAGTGCCTCTAACTTTTTCGCGCCTTCCTCTAAACCATAGCCGTAGGTGTGGATCAGCTCACCGTATACTTTATATTTATCCCGTTTTTCCGTGTCTTTCAGCTGTTTTTCCTGCAATTGGTATTTCTTGCGGTTACGGTCTAAAGCAGTGGAAACGATTTTTCTCAAATCAACGGATTTTTGACGGATTCTTGTATACACATTTTTGGAAGCATAATATTCCTCCAAAACCTGTGAGATGGAATCAAAATTTTTGGCGTCATAGTCCGAAAACTGTGTGAGCTCGATGCAGGAAAAATCAATCGGTTCTTTTCCCCTGAAAATGATGTTCGGTCTGTAGGTATGATTTTTTACATCATCTGCAATCCATGTGAGATTGTTAAATAAATGCTTTTTGCCGTCGTCATCCAGCGAGTCAACCGACATATCTCCGTCAATGGAACTGCGGTGGCAGATTTCGGAGGCAAGCAGAGGACTTAAGCCTGTAAAAGAAGAGTAGAGAGCCTTTGTGATGGAGGTCGGTTTCTTCATAACCATATCCATAAAGGCTTCTTCCGTGACTTCGAGCGGGTTTAAACGGTCATCCTGTGTGGCAGGAATGCAGTAGTCGCGCCCCGGAAGCACTTCACGCAGGGAACTCATCATCGATGAGATATGTTTGATGCTGTCAATAATTTTTCCATCACTGTTACAGAAAATGATATTGCTGTGTTTTCCCATCAGCTCTACAATCAGCGTTTTCTGGCAGAGATCGCCCATTTCATCCAGATGTTCAATATCGAAGTGAATGATACGTTCCATATGCGGCTGGTAAATCTTTATGATCCTTCCATTTGCAATATGCTTGCGCAGCACCATACAGAAGTTTGGTGCGGTCATAGGGCTTGGTTTATTCTGATCCGTCAGATATAGAAAAGGCAGAGATGCGCTTGCGGACATGGCAAGGCGGAACTGTCCGTTACTTCCTTTACAGGTGAAGAGCAGTTCGTCGTTTTCCGGCTGCGCAATCTTGCTGATCTTTGCGTTTAAAATTGTCTGGTTTAATTCATATACGATATTGGAAATCACAAATCCATCAAGAGCCATTTTGTGCACCTCTTATTCTAAAAAAATTTGCCTGGAATTACCGGGCACATGGTTCATTATAACGGATTCTACGAAATCTGCATAGATGCAATATATAATTTCAAAAGCCGGATTGCATAATCACGCTGTTGCTTGGAGCAGCGTGAAAGAATATGGATCACAGCAAGTTCATCATTTTCCTGCCGTCTTGCCTCTTCGTCTGTCTGTTCCCCGAACATCATATAATCAAGGCTCATGTCGAGACACTCAGAAATCGCAAGCATTGTTTCTGTGGACATTCCACAGGTGCCACGCTCGATGTCTGAACAGTATTTCGGTGCACGGTCTATTCTCTCTGCAACCTCGTCCTGTGAAAATCCTAACTGGACTCTTTTTTTTCGAATGCGGTCGCCAACGGCTAAACGGTCATACGCTTCTCTTTTTCGGTTCATAAAAACTCCCCTTTCTCATTTGTTTCTTATTGTGTGTGATTCTCTGTATCATATTCTTGCGAAAAAAACGTAGAAATAAAACACAATGGAAACGTAATTTAATAGTGAGTTTAAAAGGTATGCGCGAGATACGTTTTAAATGTGATATTGAACAAAAAACAAGAAAGATATGCCAGAAAACTGTAAGTTTCTTCTGTTGACATAATCAACGGATATGTGTATGATAGAAAATGTTTAAAACACGAAAATAAAATATGTTTATAACGAATAAGGGTAAAGTTATGAAAAACAAAAGAAATCAGAAAAATATCATATGGAAGATACTGCTTATCGTTTTTAGTATCGTTCTTGTCATATGTCTTATTATCATTGGAATCCAAAAATATCAGCAGAAAAAGCAGCAGGAGTATTACGAAGCCTTATTGGAAAATGAGAGCACCCAGACTCAGGCGTCTGAGGAGATGCCGGAGCCGGAAACGGAAGAAACGCCGGATATTTTAAAAAGCCTTGGAATTGAAATCCCGGAAAAAGACATTGATTTCGCAGCATTAAAAGAAGAGAACAGCGATGTGTATGCCTGGATTTATGTGCCGGGAACTAATGTTGATTACCCGGTGTTACAGCACCCGACGGATGATGCCTATTATCTGGAACATAATATGGACGGCTCAAAAGGGCTTCCAGGCTGCATTTACACGGAAAGCGTGAACACGAAAGATTTTACGGATCCAAACACTGTTTTATACGGTCACAACATGAAAAACGGAAGCATGTTTGCTTCTTTGCATAATTTTGAAGACCAGCAGGTGTTTGAGGAAAACCCTTACTTCTATATTTATACGGAAGATAAAACCTATGTGTATGAAATTTTTGCCGCTTACAAATACAATGCGATCCATCTGATCTATAACTTCGACCTTGCTAATCCGGAGATTTTTCAGAATTATCTGGATCAGATTTTTGAGATCCGCGATATGAGCGCAAATATCAGGCAGGATGTTACGGTCAATGCAGACAACCACATTGTCACATTGTCGACCTGCGTTTCCGGTGAGAAAAACATGCGCTATCTTGTACAGGGAGTTTTACTGAATGAATAAACAAAAAAGTACAGAACAGACAAAAAAACAACAGAAAACATGGATAAAAATCATAAAGATCATAGGAATTGTACTGATATGCCTGATCCTTTTTGCACTTATCGCATTTGGAGTGCTAAGGGCACTTGGAAAAAGTGGAATCAGAAAAAATATTTCAGGCGAAGCACCGGTACTCGAATCCACGGAATCAACCGAAGAGGGCTGGCAGGATGGATGGATCCGCTATAATGGTCAGATCTATGCCTACAACGAAGATATTATGACATTTCTCGTCATGGGTGTTGACAATGACGATGTTGTAAAAAAGGCAAAAGACGGTCTGAGCGGCGGACAGGCTGACGCAATGTTTCTGGCAGTCATGAATCCGCATGATAAATCTGTTTCCATTATTGCGGTCAACCGCAATGCGATGGCGCTTGTGGATGTCTATGATGAGGATGGCGTTTACATGGGACAGTATACCAAGCAGATCACTTTACAGCACGGTTACGGCGACGGAATGGAATTAAGCTGTGAGCGGAGTGTGGCGGCGGTGTCGAGACTTTTTTACAATCTTCCGATCAGCGGTTATGCGGCGATCAACATGGGAGCGATCCCGGCTTTAAACGATGCAGTTGGCGGCGTACAGGTGACGGTTTTAGATGATGTCATATACCCGGAATACGATATGGATCTCCATCAGGGGGATGAAGTGACGCTGACCGGACATCAGGCTTACTGGTATGTGCGCGGAAGAAATGAAAATGTGTTTAACAGTTCTTCCCTGCGTTTAGAGCGCCAGAAACAATTTTTAACGACCTTTATCGCACAGGCAAAAAACAAGGCGGTCACAAATCCGTCGATTGCAGTGGATTTATACAATACCATATCCAAATACATGGTAACAGATATTGACATTACGAAATTTACATACCTCGCTTCTGAGGCTTTGGGATACAACTTTGATATCAATCATTTATACACCATGCAGGGTGAGACACTGATGGGAGATAAATATGAGGAATTTTATGTCGATGACGATGCGCTGTACCAGCTCATCATTGACGTGTTCTACGAACCGGTAGAATCAGAGGATATTAAGTAAGGATTTTCCTTATTTAATATAGAAACCACATGGAATACGTGAGGAAAGGAGGAAAACAAGTTATGAAGAAAAAAATCGCAGTCGTACTTACAGCATTAATGGTTATGGCTATGGGAACAACAGCTTTCGCTGCAACAAGCCCAACAACCAAAACATCTGAGACAACTACAACAGAGGCTACTGCTTATGCTAACGTTACAGTAGCAGCAGACGGCATCGTAATCGATGGCGTAGCTTCCACAGCAGCTCCAACTGTAAAAGCTGTTACAACAGCTCAGGTTGAAGCAGCTCAGGCTCAGGCAGCTGCAACAGTAGCTCCTACAGCTAAAGTGTTACAGATGATCGATGTAACTCTTCCTGTTTCTTTCGAGAAAGCACAGTTGACATTCTCTGTTAACGGTGTGACAGCAGGACAGAAAATCGCTGTTTTACATCAGAAACATGACGGAAGCTGGGAAGTAATCAACCCGGATTCAGTTGGAAACGGAACTGTAACAGCTACATTTACATCTCTTTCTCCAATCGCATTTGTTGCATACAATGCATCAGCTCAGACAGGAGAAACAACACCAGTTTTACCAATTATTGTGCTTATCTGTGTAGCAGGTATCGCAGTATGCGGAGCAAAAGTTAAATTTAACAACTAATTTTATGAATCTTAAGATTTATAAAAAGAAAAGAATGAACATGTGGTAGTTCCTGCAAAAGCAGGAATAACAGGCGGTCTGTGTCATGCAGACCGCCGGAAAAAGAACTGACAGGATGAAGTAAAATGAAGCATGCATTAATAATCACAACCATCAGCGGATTTGTACCGCAATTTGAAATGAATGATGTGAGAATCTTACAGGAGAATGGTTATACGGTTCATTATGCATCTGATTTTGAAAATCCGATTTACAATATCGATCAAACCCAGTTGAAAAGAGACGGACTGATTTTACATCATATCGATATCAGAAAAAGTCCGTTTCAGATCACAAAAAACACAAAAGCGTTTTTACAGTTAAAACAGATCATCAGAAAAGAACAGATCAGTCTGGTACACTGCCACAATCCAATGGGTGGCGTGGTGGGAAGGCTTGCCGCAAAAGCTTCCGGAAGAGAACCGTATGTTGTTTACACGGCACATGGGTTTCATTTTTATGAGGGGGCTCCGAAGAAAAACTGGCTGCTCTACTATACAGCAGAGAGATTTCTGGCAGCATTTACCGACCGGATCATTACAATCAACAGAGAAGATTATGAGAGAGCAAACAGCTTTCGTTTAAAAGAGCATGGATGCGTGGAACAGATTCCGGGCGTCGGTGTGAATATAGAGAAGTTCCGGAAAAAACCGGAACTGAGAGAAATAAAAAGAAAAGAACTGGAAATTCCGCCAGATGGATTTCACATCGTTTCGGTGGGAGAACTTGTAGAAAATAAAAATCATGCAGTCGTGATCGAGGCAGTTGCCCAGTTACATGATGAAAACATTTATTACAGTATCTGTGGCAAAGGTCCTTACAGGGAAACATTAGAACATCTGATCCAGAAACATCATCTGGAAAAACAGGTCAGACTGTTAGGCTATCGCAATGATGTGCAGGATGTTCTGCAGAGTGCAGACTGCTTTGCATTTCCATCTAAGAGAGAGGGACTTGGGATTGCAGCCATCGAGGCGCTGGCATGTGAAGTCCCGGTGATCGCATCGGATAACCGAGGAAGCAGGGAGTACATGTGCCATACGGAAAACGGGATTGTCTGTCAGGCGGATAAAGTGGAAGATTTCATGCATGCGATCTGCCGTATGAGACAGTCCGGGCAGCTACGCAGGGAAATGGGAGAGCATGGGAGAAGGACAGCAGAAAGATTCAGCATAGAGGCAACAGATAAAATAATGCGCCGTGTCTATCAGGAGATCAGCGTGACGCAGGAAAGAAAGCGATAAGCGTATGGGGGCAGAGTTTGAAAAACAAGTCTCTGTGATCATGGGAGTTTATAACCAGTGGAACAGAGAGGCATTGCAAAAGGCAGTAAAGTCCATATTGAACCAGACACTCACGGATTTCGAGTTCATCATTTACGATGATGGTTCTGATCCGGAGGTTGCAGGTTATATCAGAGAATTAGAAAAGCTTGACGAGAGGATTGTCCTGATTGGAAAAGAGGAGAATCACGGTCTGGCTTTTTCCTTAAATATGTGTATTGGCGCTGCAAGAGGAAAATACATTGCCCGCATGGATGCAGACGATATTGCACTGCCGGAGCGTCTGCAGGTGCAGTATGATTTTATGGAGCAGCACAAAGAGTATGCGTGGTGTGGCTGCAATACGAGACTGTTTGATGAAAACGGTGTCTGGGGAGAACGCAAAATGCCGGAACTTCCGTCCGATAAAGACTATCTGCCGTTTTCTCCCTTCATACATCCAACGGTCATGTACCGCAGAAAACTATTTGAAAAAAACGAGGGCTATCATGTTTCCCCGGAAACATTGCGCTGTGAAGATTATGAGATATTCATGCGTCTGCATCAGCTCGGTTATCAGGGGTACAACATTCAGCAATATCTGTTTGCGTACCGGGAGGACAAGCAGTCTTTTCAGAAACGCAGATTTCACTTCCGGATCAACGAGGCAAAACTGCGCTACCGGAATTTTAAAGCCATGCATCTGCTGTTTCCGCTGGGCTGGCTCTATGTGATCCGTCCGGTTGTGGGCGGTCTGATCCCGCCGGGAATCGTTGCGTTATTAAAACGCGGTGAGACATGGTGGAAAACTCAAAAAGAACAGATGCCCGAAAATGCAAGCTTGGAGTATAGCAGTTATGAATCTGACCGACCGCAGAGAACAGAGACTACAATCTTATAAGAAAATCCAATCCGAGAAAGAAATCTATAAGTGCGTGCTTGCACCGACACTTTATGAGTTTGTGCTGTGGGTTTTGCAGGAGGCATTACAAAGTGGAACAAAAAGGCTTTACTTTCTGGCGAGGGATGGTTATCAGATGTATCTTGCCGCACGGCAGCTCTGTAAACAATATGATCTGGACATTGAGTGCAGATATCTCAAAGTGTCGAGATATGCGGTGCGTGTGCCGGAATATCATCTTCTCGGGGAACGCTGTCTGGAACGTATCTGTGTCGGAGGAATCGATGTGACCTTTGAAAAAATCATGCAGCGTGCAGCACTGACAGACAAAGAGGCAGGGGAGATTGCAGCGCTTGCCGGGTACACGGAGAATTACAGAAAAGTCATCAATTATCACGAGGTCATGCAGTTGAGAGACCGCTTAAAAAAGATACCGCTCTTATTTCATTATATAGACAGCCATTCGAAGGAAGCTTATGGGACAGCAATCGGCTATCTCACGCAGGAGGGGCTGCTGGAACCGGTTCCTTATGCACTGGTGGACAGCGGTTGGATCGGTACGATCCAGCAGAGCATTGAACATCTGCTCCGTCAGAAACAGCCGGACAGAAAGCTCGAAGGGTACTATTTTGGTCTGTATGAGATCCCGGAAGGGGAGGAAAGGGAAAACTATCACAGTTTTTACTTCACGCCGTGGGGCGAGATCAAAAGAAAAGTACATTTCAGTAACAGCTTGTTTGAGGCAGTGTTTTCAGCACCGGAGGGCATGACGTTATCCTACAGGACAGAGGGGGAGAAAGACAAAATCATCTATGTTCCGGTGACAGACAGCAGGGAGAACCTGAACCGGGAGCGAATCAGCCGGTATATCTGCTGGCTGGAAGAGTTTCTGCAGGAGAAAAAGCAATCATTGCCGCAGGACAGTAAGCGCTGGGAGCAATTACCAGAGAAGAATTGTAAGTGCAGAAATCAATTTCCGCAGGCGGACAGTGGGTATGTGGAGGAACTTCTATCGCCCTTTATGGGAAACCCGACACAGTTTGAGGCTGAGGCATACGGAAGCCTGCTTTTCTCGGATGATGTGAGAGAGGATAACAATCAGAAAGTGTCCGCAGATTTTTCAGAGCAGGAAATCAAAAACCATCATTTGCTCAACCGTCTGCTCATCATGACAGGCGTCCGGAAAAAGGTACTCCATGAGAGTGCGTGGATCGAGGGCAGTATCGCAACGTGCGGTACACTGAATGAGAGAGGCAGAGTGAGAAACCGTTTGCATGCCGTTTTCTATAAATACATCATTTATATCCGCAAATGGATAAAACAAAATATGATTCATGGCAGGTAAATTACAGCCTGAATCAGATTATCAGATTGCAGAAGAAATTGACCGCAAAGTCTAGAAGATAAAGCTCAAAAGAAAATAGAGAAGAAAAAACAGACAGGAAATTACAGTCGTGAGAAAGAATAAGGAAGAACTGAAACAATATTACTTTGTCATCAAACAGCTTGTAGACAGAGAGATTAAAAGAAAATATGCGAGATCTTTTCTCGGTGTGATCTGGAGTGTGTTAAATCCGCTGATGACCATGGCAGTTATGTCCATGATCTTCAGCACAATCTTCAAGCGCTCCATTGAAAACTATCCGATCTACTATCTGACCGGAACGATTTTCTGGCAGCTCTTTTCCGGTGCAACGAACTCTGCAATGACGGCGCTCGTCGATAACCGGACGCTGCTGTTGAAAGTAAAATTGCCAAAACAAACATTTGTTCTAGCAAGGATCTATACCGCGTTGACAAACTTTGGCTACACCTGTATTGCCTATGTGCTCATGCTCGTGGTGTTTCAGATCAAAATCAGTCCGACGCTGTTACTGTTTCCAATCGACGTATTTTTCTGCCTGCTGTTCTCCATGGGAATCGGGTATGTGCTCTCGATTTTATACGTGTTTTTTGCGGATATCAAATACCTGTATTCGATTGTCCTGACACTCTGGATGTACATGTCGGCAATCTTTTATCCGTATGAGAGCACGACACCGATGATGCAGAAAGTCATCGGAAACAATCCGGTGTTTGTCTATATTGCATTTGCGAGGGACTGCGTCATGTATCAGAAATGGCCGGAGACGGATCTATGGATCAAAATGATTTTGTGGGGCATTGTAAGTTTTCTGATTGGTTATTACGTGTTCTCGAAAAAAGAAAACAATGTGATGCAGAAAATATAATGGTTAGATACAGAAGAAAAAATCCGTGAAGAAACAGTACAAGGAAAAAGCAGAGATTGGAGTGAAGATACAAAAGTGAGATTAAGAATCTGGGAAAAATGGAAAAGGATAATACTCCTGGGCACATTCTTTGTGTTGGCAATAGGAATACCGTGGGAAATCCGTGCGGAAAATGCAGCTGTCACGTTCGGATCTAATTATTATACGGCAACCGACAATGAGACATTTCCAATCGGCGTATACCTGAATGGGGATTCGAAGATCGGAACCTATGAGGTCAAAATATCCTACGATAACAGGCGTCTGGAGTACACCGGGGGTGGTGATTCCGAGGAAAACGGAGTTATCACGTTAAGTGGAACCGGAGTCAATGCGCAGGTCAAATACATGTTAAAGTTCCAGACACGAAGCGGTGGAACGGCAGATATAAAAATAGAGAGTGCAGTGATTCACACTGCAGGAGAGAATGAAGAAGAGTTTGATGTGGCAACTCTGGCATCCACCTATGTCACGATTTCCGGTGAAGATACGGTTGGGGATGCTCCGCAGGAGGAAAGTCAGGAGACGGAAACTGAAGAAGAGAATCCGGTTTCGGATATTCCGACAGTGATGGAAGTGCCAGTGGAGGAGCAGACCTACTATCTGGTGGATCTCTCCCAGTACACGCCGGAGAACATTGATTTCCAGTATGATACCGGAACCATCATCTATCAGGGAACAGAAGTAGCTACATATCTGTCAGCAAATGGAGATATCAGTTTTGTGTATCTGGCGGACAGTCAAAAAAACCTTTATCTGTACGCTTACAGCAGTGAAAAAGATAAACTGTATCCCTGCAATTCCATCACAGTCAACGGAGAAAAATATTACTTCATGTCTCCGTATGTGTGCAGCGAGTGGCCGCAGGAACTGACACTTGACATCATCCAGAGCGAATCGATCGTCTATGCGATGGATCTGGAAGGTCAGACCGGATTTTATAAGATCACGACCGGAAATAAGCTGGAAACCTGGAATCCGAATGAAGGGCAGGAGAACTTTCAGAATCAGATGAAAATATTGATCATCATTCTGGCTGTGACATTAGTGATCATGCTTCTTGCAATTCTTCTGGTTATCCATATGGATAAAAATAAACAGAGGCAGGATGGTACATCTGTATCCGGGAAAACAAACAATCGGATTAAAACCAGAAAAAACAAATTAAAACAAGGAGAATCCGAAACTTCCTCTGACATAAATGCGGCAGATGATTTTGAGATAGAAGATCTGGCATTGGATATCTCTGAGGAGGAGATCCGCGCATGGCGGGCGGAACTGGAACAGTCTGCCGGAGATGATAATTCACCCGATAAAAAGAATTCTGATGGACAAAATGCTGCTGAAAAGTATTCCAATACGGCTGTGCCGGAAGAACATGCAGGAGAAGAACCGGTCATTGCTGTGAAGGATGTCACGATGCAGTTCCGGATTGCAATGAACAATGTCTCCGGTATCAAAGAGTATGTGATCCAGCTTTTGAAAAAACAGATCAGTTACCGGGAACTGCTTGCGTTAGATCATGTGTCATTCAATGTATACAAGGGAGAGGTTGTAGGAATCATCGGAACCAACGGTTCCGGTAAAAGTACACTTCTTAAAATAGTGTCCGGAGCCTTAAAATCGAGCAGTGGCGAAGTGCAGTGCGATCGCCGGAAAGTACAGCTGCTGACGCTTGGAACCGGTTTTGATGTGGAACTGACCGCCAAGGAAAATGTGTACTTAAATGGTGCTATCATCGGTTATTCAAAAGAATTTATCGATTCCAAATATGACGAGATCGTCAGGTTCGCAGAACTTGAAGGCTTTATGGAAGAGAAAGTAAAAAACTTTTCCTCCGGTATGGTCAGCCGTCTCGGTTTTGCAATTGCAACGATCGGCGAAACCGCAGAGATCCTCATTTTAGATGAGGTGCTTTCGGTCGGGGATGAATTTTTCCGCAAGAAGAGTTTGAAACGTGTGCAAGAGATGATCCACGGAGGAAGTACGGTGCTGCTGGTGTCGCATAGTATGGAAACTATTAAGGAAAACTGCACAAAGGTTGTATGGATAGAAAAAGGTAAGTTAAGGATGATTGGAAAACCGGATGTGGTTTGTGAAAATTATGGGAAATTAAATGAAAAATAAATAGTTAGATAGAAGTATAGCGGGGAAAAAGATGGAAAAAGTAAAAGAAAAAATTTATAAATATTTAGTTGATTCAGATATTAGAATTAAGAGCCATTATGAGGGATATATAATATCAAATCCAGAATATCATAAAGAACATAGATTAGAATCATATAAATTTCTATTTGCACTGAGAAACTATTACAAAAAAAATGGAAAAGGAAAGTTTCCGGTTGTACCATGCTCTTATTGCCAAAGATTTCCAGATGAAATGATGCATATTAATCAAAATAGCTATGAATTAATCAAGAATTCTGCATATTTTGATGAAAAATGGTATTACGAAAATTATCCGGACGTAAAAGAAAGCGGTATGGACGCCGTAACACATTATTTAAATGTTGGCTGGAAAGAATTCCGTAAGCCAGGACCATCTTTTAGTACACTGTTATATTTAAATAGATATAGCGATGTCAATAATATGCATATTAATCCATTATTACATTATGAATTATATGGGAAAATTGATAAAAGAATTTCATCTTATCAAAAGTTATTAAGAAGTATTCAAACAGAAATTGATATTATATTAAATTCGGTTTTTTGGGATGAACAATGGTATAAAAATAAATATTTAAAAGGAGACTTAACAAAAGAATTACCGGTTGTTCATTACTATTGTATTGGATGCTATTTAGAGATGGATCCAGGACCAGTGTTTTCACATAAAATATATGAAAAGGAGTTCCCAGAGGTTAAAAAATTTCCAATACCATATTTACTTCATTATGAATTACAAAAAAGAAAGGGGGGAAAGGGGTATATTAACTCGGCAACAGCCTATTATAATAACAAAGATTTACAAATTTCAATTTTGACAGGCATGTATCATGCGTCTACACATATTTTAGAAAAATTCGAAAAAGCAAAAAGAGTTTTATTGATTTCGCATCTGATGAATTTGACAGGAGCACCAAAAGTTCTTTTAAACATGGCGATTATTCTAAAACGGAATGGATATATGCCTGTTATTGCAACATTAAAACCTGGAAATTTAATTGTGGAGGCTGAAAAAAAAGGTATTGAGGTAATTACATTAGCAGCTTTTGAGGATAAAAGATTAAGCGAAAACATAGTGTCTTTTGCGAATTTATTCGGAGTGGTTTTATATAATACTATTGAATCAATGCGTTTGGCACATATTTTAAAAAATATAGATGCTTATAAAATTGCATGGCTTCATGAGGGAAAAGAAACCATACGAAAAATTTCTGATAAACAGATTTATAGAATTAACAGCATGGATCGAATTTTTACATGTGCACAATATTGTAATAAATTTTTTATGCCATATTTATATTCTCAAAAAGAAATAGAAGTTTTGCATTATGGAATAGAGGAAAAGGAAATTGCAAACAATTCAAATGAACAAAAACATTTAGATGATAAACTGATTTTTATAACTATAGGTACGATAGGTTTTCGTAAAGGACATGATATTTTATTAAATGCTATTTCGATGCTTTCTGCTGACTTTTATCATAATGTAGAATTTTGGTTTGTTGGATCGGTTATAGATGAAGCAGTTGGAAAGAAATTAGATGAATTAAAAGAAAAATATAATTGTATAAAGTATTTTGGAGAAGTTCCAAATAGTCGAGCTATTGATTTGCTTTCAAATGCTAGTGTATTAATTTGTCCGTCGATTGATGATCCTATGCCAGTTGTAATTACAGAAGCATTTATTTTAAAGAAAGCTGTGTTAACAACAACACATGTAGGAACGGCACAGTTTATTGATGACAAAGTCAATGGATTTCTTATATCTCAAATTAATGAACAAACATTGCATGATTACATTATATATATAATTAATAATAAAAATATATTAAGAAAAGTTGGGGAAAAAGGATATCTCATATATAAGAAATATTTGTCAAGTGAAATATTTGAAAAAAAAGTAAAAGAAATTTTTGATGAAACGTATAATTGTTCGGAAAATAGAATGGTTCAAGAGTTACATGTTATTGATAATAAAGTTTTTTTATATGATATAGAAATAGGAGTTAATTATTTCGATTTTATTTTTTCGTGTGATGAAGATAATGAAATTTATTTATTTTCAGAAGGAGATGTGTATAAAGAAAAAAATTATACAGAAGAAAAATGGAAATGCTTAAATGAATATTTCATAGAAAAAAAACAAAGATTAGCAATTATACGTGTAATGAAAAGCTGTATATTAAATTTTTCAGCAATTGTTGTTAGTAATAATTTTGATACAATGAATTTGAATTTTGGACAATATTGTTGGAGTACATTACATGAAATTTCTGATAAGTATGATATATGTATAGCATTAGAAGAAAATGTAATAAAAATTCTTGATAAGGCTCAATTTTTAAGCAGAATTATGTCAAGTAGTAAAGTGCCAATTGGAGATAAAAAGTTATTGGACAAAATAAAAAATATAAAAAATCATCCATATACTATTTATTGTGAAACTAGAGATAATAGAAATGATAATGCATATCAGCTATTTCTTTTAGATTTGATGACTAACCCAAACGCATATTTTATTACAACAAAACTTTCATATGAAATGGAAAAAGATGAATATATAAAAAAACATTTGTTAATTATTAATTCAGAGAAAGCTAAAGAGTATATGATGCATTCAAAGGGAATTGTGGTTTCTTGGTTTGCAATGCCAATCTTTGGAGAAGAAAGAATGAAGCTATTTTATCCATTTTTACATATTAATTATATATTTGTGCCACATGGAATTTCATATGATAAAAATTCTTTCTATTTAAACAAATCTATATGGGGAACATATAAAGCGACATATGTTAGTTCAAAATTAGAAAAGGAATATTTAGAAAAATGCAATGGATATAGAAATGTATTGATAAAAGGATATCCTAGAATGGATAAATGGTTTAATTGTCATTTGAATCAAAAACAAGTTTTTGTTTTTCCAACTTGGAGGTCGAACATATCAGATCAATATATTGAGTTAATATCTGAGATTTGTGAATACATTACTAATGAATTTCCAGATATGCAAATTATATATGTTGCACATCCGTCTATTGAACAAAATGTATTTTTTTCAATAGAACAAAAGCTAGAAAAAATATCAAAAGAAATAATTGTATTTCATAGTAATGAAAGTGATAAATTCAATATATTTTTCTCAAGTTCAAAATTTTTGATTACCGATTATTCTTCAATTGCATATGATTTTTCGTATAAGGAGAATGCAGTGGCAATATATTATGAACCGCTGGCGAATATGGAAGCAAATTATCAGATAAGACGAGAATTTTATGAGAATAATTGTGGATTGATTGCAAAAAATTTAGAGGAAATTGGAATGATATTTAAGGAAAAGTATGATAAACAGTATTTAGAAAATCAAGTAAAAAAATTCTTTGAATATCGTGATAATTATAATACGCAACGAGTAAGAGATTCAATACAAGATTTTTTGGAGAATGATTGATGAAACAGAAGAAGCTGTGTGCAATTTTTTCAATATCAACACAAAATGGAAGATTTTCAGACTTTTTATATTATATAATTTCGGATTTACAGAAAGTTTTTACTACAATTATTGTCGTAGTACCTAATAATGTTTCAGAATATGATTGCAAAAAGTTGAAGCAGGAAAAATGTTTTATTAAAGAAAATATTAGTGGTTATGATGTTGATCGGTGGAAGAACATTATTAGTGAATTGAATCAAAATGGACAAATAAATGAGTTAGATGGGATAACAATTTTAAATGATTCATTCTATGGTCCATTTGAGACATTTGAAAAAGTATTTTCATACATGGAGTGTAAAAATTTAGATTTCTGGGGTCTGACAGTTCATGGAAAGATGCCATTAGAAATTTTTGACAAGAAAGGAATATTGCATTTTATACAAACGTATTTTGTTAATTTTGGCACGCAATTAATACATTCAAAAAAATTCATAGAGTTTTGGGAAAAACTTCCGGAGTTTAATTGCTATAATGATACACAGGAAAAATTTGAATATATAATGACAAATTTTTTTGAAAAATTAGGGTACAAATGGTCAGTATATTCGGATACAAGAGATTGGGAAAGTATTGATATAGAAAAATATATGTCTTTTTTACTTTTAGCACCATATGATATGGTAAAAATAAAAAGATTGCCTATTGCAAGTAGATATGCATTTAAATTGCCTATGGAAGTAATTCAAAATTATAATTATGGAAATCAAATTAGTGATTTAATACAGTATTTAATAAAAATTAGATATCCAATTAATTTAATTATGAAAGATTTGATTTTTCAACAGAATATATATGAACTAAATACCAAATTAAATATGAATTATATATTAATTGAAAAAAAATTCAATATTTCTATGCGAAAGAATAATGCGGCAATATTTATATACCTATATTATAAAGATCAAATAAATGAAAACATAAGATATTTAAAAAATATACCAAGAGTAATGGATGTGTATTTTTTTACAGATACTAAGGAGAAAAAGAAGGAAATAGAAAAATTTTTACATGTATATAGGATAAAATGCAAAACAAAAGTAATTATTGTTTGTTCGCGTGGGAGAGAATGGGCAGCGCTTCTAATCGAAGGAAAACAATTAGTGCTAAAATATAAATATTTTTGTTTTCTGCATGATAAAAAGGGACATAGTTTTGAGTATCCAACAGTTGGTAGTAGTTTTAAAACGTTATTATGGGAAAATGTTATATATTCCCGAGGGTACATAAATCGAGTCATTGAGTATTTTGAAAAAAATAATCATATTGGGTTGTTGGTTCCACCTGTTATAAAGCATGGCACATATTTTAGATTTTACAATAATTTTTGGACCACTTGTTATGATGAAACAATTACTTGGGCAAAAAGGTTGAAATTAGAGACGAAATATATTAGTGAAGTGTATACGCCAATTTCTATAGGTAGTGTGTTTTGGGCGCGTTCAGAAGCATTAAAAGATTTATTTCAATATAACTTTGAAAGAAAAGATTTTCCGGAGGAACCAATGCCTATTGATGGTACTGTTAATCATGTATTCGAGCGAATTATTCCTTATGTGGCGCAAAATCAAGGGTTTTATACGGCAATAATTATGACAAAAAAATTTGCTGAAGTGGATTGGAATATATGCTCTAATATGCTTAGAAAAACCATGTCAGCGTCTCAAAAAAATAAAAATTTAGTATTCAGTTCTTTTGAAGAATATGTAAGAGAATTAACTTGACAAAAGAACCTTAAGACAAAAGCCTTAAGGTTCTTTTCAATGCTAACAGTCGATTTGCTTGTCTATATATTTACAGACATAATAGGAAATGATGTTGGCTGTTACAGTGATAAAAAGTGATTGTATCATATATGTAGCCCCCCTTTAAAAAAAGTGTAAAAAAATTTTTATAGGACAAAGTATAGATTGATTTGTAAGAAACTGCTAATCAAAATATAATTATATTTTTTTGAAAAAATTGGATTGTTTTCTCAATTTTCCTGTCAGTAAATCTAGTGCGGATGATCGATTTTTCAGACTGACAATCTGTCATACAGAGAGAACAAAAAAATGCGGTAAACGTAGCAAGTATGTAGAACTGTTTTGATGCGTATGTGGTCATGCAGAATATTAATTCCCCAAAAGGAAGTTTATGGCACTGCTTGCGGAGTACATAGCAATATTTTGACGGAGTTATTTTTGCAAAATAAATAAAATTTTTTTTGAAAAGATTTTATAAAAATAGGATGGTAATTTAAATAAAAAACAACAGGAGGAAAAATAAATGCGAAAAAGTAGAGGATGTGAATTAATACATGATTTTTCAATAGGGGAAATTTTAGATGCCTTGGAAGAATTTGTTAAAGGAAAACCGTTTTTTACTATTGATATTGATATGAAAGGAAGTGGAAAATATGTTTATATTCCAACACACAAACAAAATAGATTGGATTGCTTGAGACTTGTGTTTGGATTGTTGGTTTACAATAAGGATATTGACGGCATGTTTGATGATGAAAAAAGGGATCATTTTGATATCTGGATATCAGAATCAACAGATACAAAATTGAGACAACATGTAACGAAAATTAGTCCAGCATTTAGGACGGTGATTGCTGATTTGGATAAAGATGATTTAACATGTAAAATAATAGATGTATTAAATAAATATTTTGAAAATAGCAATAGATATTATCGTTTACGTGAATTTTGTAAAATAATATCTAATCGTGGTATTTTGCAGCCATACAATACAGTGTCAACGTATCATAATTTTTTGAATAAATATCCAGATAATGTGGAATTGCCAGGCACATATGATGACTTTATCAATGATGCAGCAGAAGTATTGTCCGAAACTTTAATGTTTTCTTTTAATATTGATAATATACTTCGTGATGAAAAAAGTAGCTATCGAGCTACAAAATTTATTTGCAACAAGTCAAGCGATGATTGTAATTACGATCCACATAGAGAGATGAGTTTTATAGAATGTCAAAATGAATTGACACATTCAACAGCAGTGAAATTTTGTTTAATATCTGAAGAAAAAAGAGAGAAGGAAAATAAAAAAACATATTATTCGCTCGAAAGAGCATTGGCTTTTTTGAAGGGACATGCATGTGTGATCTTAAATATTGATATTGATGAAAGTACCGATGATACATTAAATATATATGTGAGGGAATTTTATAATTATCAATGTATACTTGAATTTTGTGATGATGATATCTTGCAAATACCTGCTTGTATAAAGCTTGTAGAAGATAATAAACAAGATTTTATTAAAAAGTTAAGTTGGAAAAAATATGATTATGATATTGTTGAAATGTGTAAAGTTGGATTGTTAAAACAACAAAAGTGGAGAGCATTAGCGTATTTTGATGTATATGAAGATACGAAAGACATTATTTGCTTTTGTGATACGAAAAGACGAATTGATGGAAATGTAGAATTGGGAATAGCAGTTTGTCGAAAAGATCGCAGAAATCAAGATTTAGTCAGTAGCTTGATTTTTTATCATATGTTATATAATTATGGCTCAAGAATATATGGAGGAACTGCTGAAGCAAATGAGCCGATGAATCGAGTGTTTAAGAGATGTGGATTTAAGGAGCATATGAATTATGATCATGATAAAAAACTACAATCTATTCGTGTTCGTGAACGTTTTACATCTGAGAAACCGCCAGAAAGTGACGATAAATTAATAAATAGTATTTATTATCAGAGACACTCTTTGCAGGAAGATGTAGTTAATAAATTAATTATTAAAAAGAAAGAAGCACAAAAAAATCATTAAAATGAAAAATACATCAAAAGCTTAAGGAAAAACCATCAAAACAGGATATATTGCAAATCAGCACTGCCTTCATAAAAGAGACGGATTTGTCTATCTGACCAGTATTATGGATTTATTTTCCAGAAAAATCATAGCCTGGACACTTTCAGAAACACTGGAAGTATCTTGCGTGATTGATACTATAAACAAAGCCAAAGCTCGCCGAAATATTGATCAACCATTAATTATCCATTCGGATCGTGGCAGCCAATATAATGGTCTCATAAATTAAGACACTTTTTTGGACAGATTTTAATGAATCTGATATACTACAATCAGTATGAAAGAGAGGATTCAAAATCATGTCTAGACAAAGAAAAAATTTTAGTGCAAAAATCAAATCAGACTTTGTTATCGAACTGTTAAAGGGTAAGAAGGATCTCAATACTCTGGCAGTTGAAAATAATATTCAGCCAAATCTGCTCCGAAATTGGAAGAAGGAATTCCTTGACGATGCCGTCAGTCGCATTTGACGACAAGCGTGAGGAAAATCTTAAGGAAAAGCTTGCCGAAGAACGCAAGGAAAAATCGGAGCATGCCCAAAAGGTAGGTCAGTTAACCATACAGGTTGACCAGCTCAAAAAAATCTGAAGAAATTTGCGAATCTGACTACGAGAGTAAATTTAGTCAAAAACCTTCTGACAACTAAGGAATTACCCGTTTCTGCCGGAGCAAAGCTGCTTGATATCAATCGTACAAGCATTTACTACAAGGGGGGCGTCTGTATCAGAAGCCGAACTTGCCTGCAAAGAGATTATTGATTATCTTCATACCGATAACCCAGCATGGGGTGCAAGACAGATGTCCGCACAGCTGAAAGCACGTGGTTATCATGTCGGTCGACGCAAGACCAGACGTTACATGAAAGAAATGGATATTTATCCTATCTATCCGAAGATGAATCTTTCCAAACGGATGCAACAGGCTAAGGTATCTCCTTAGAAATGCCGTCATAGACAAGCCAAATCAGGCATGGTCTATTGATATTACATATATTCCAATCAAGTGATGCTTTTTTATATCTGACAGCTGTTATCGGCTAGTCAGAGAGTTTATGAGAGAATTACGAAGTTATGTTTGGAGCAGTAGATAAAGAAGTATGATTGAATACGAAAAGCAAATTAGTATATATAGTACAGCAAGTATATAAAGTGTGCAGTTCGGTATATGTTGCATTGAAATTAAGGAATTAACATGGGAGGAAAAATGGATAAAATGAATTGGAAAAAAATAATAATTGCGGTTATAACAGAGATTGCCGCTATTGCTTGTGCAATTTATGGTGGTACCCAGATTCAGGTTAATGAAATGAACAATTATTTGAATTCCCGGATTGTTAATATAGCTGGTGACAATAATACCATTACCATTAATGACTGGAAAGACTTGGCGGATGCGTATAGCGATTTACAGGAGGAAAATGCCACATTAAAACAGCAAAATGAGCAATACTTCAGTGATTATACAGAGCAAAAGGAATTAAATGAATCTCTTAAATCACAGGTAAGCGGAAGTCCAGATTTAATGTTTGAATCGTTGGGATTGTCTATAGATGGTGAGAAAATTCCAGTTGATACTAATAACTCTATAGTAAACATCAATGGCAGAGAGTACTGGAGCCGTGAGATTGCAATAAAGCTTTTGCCAGAGACGGAGTCCTATTCTAAAGAGGACGGGAACATCAATGTTGGAAGGGTATTGGCAGATAAGACAGACTTGTTTGGATTATATGTAAACAGTAAAAATAGTGGAGTGTTAGATAACGGAGTAGTAAAGGATTCGTTTAATAATTCTCATGCTAATGTTTTTATTAACAATGGACTTAATAGCAATATAACGTTTGTTTTGGATGGAAAATATAGCAAACTTAAAATATCAGCGGCTATACGAGAAGGTTGTAGAGATTCCCAAACAGCTTCATTTACAGTAAAAACAGATGCTGGAGAAGTTGTGTATTCATCTCCAGCAATGAATGTCAAAACGGAACCATACGAGGTGACGGATATACCGATCAATAATTGTAATTTGTTGACGATTGAGTGTAGTGCTGATGATTCTGATTGGAATCTTATTTTGTATGATGCAGTTGTGTACAATTAAGGGATATATGTGCTTAATGAGGATATTATTACTAAGATGTTGAGAAAAAACGTTAGTTTTTGATGTAAAAGAAAATTAGCACTGCCTTCATAAATGAGAGCAGTGCTGATCTGTCATTTTACCAATATTTTTCCATATAATTCCGTGCATCTTCCTCAGACAAAGAAAAATCGGTTATGATATTTTTGAGAGTTTCCTCTTTTGAAAAAGAACATTTTTTGTAAGCTTTAAAGGCACCTATAATTCCAGTTTGAATGCCCTGTTGGACGCCTTTCTGAATACATTCTTCCTGCCATTCTTCAAATGCTCTGCACATATTGATCGAACCTCCTTCCGAATCGGATTGTAACGCATGGTTAATAAATGACTTGGTATTTGTGATCGTGCCAATTACCAGACTAAGTTCTGTATCAAACTTCTGATTCATGTATGTGCTTTGGATTTTATCAAATTCTTTGTTATAAATCAATCTGCTGAGATTGAATACAGTGTGAACTTCATTGTTATGAAAAATCAGGGAATCGCTGTTTCTAATCTGGATGAGATTCATTTTATAATCTGATACCAGAGGCGTGAGATGTTCTGGAATGCAAAGCATATCAGTCAGGGAAAGAGGACCGTCCCACTCGTCTTCGCCATAGTAAACACAGAGACTGATTACAGGATGTAAACGGTCTGTCTTTTTAAGACCTGAAAGAAATTCATCTGAAGATGAAAAATCTTTTTCGTGTTTGTTTCTGGCAGCAATTTCATTATATTCCTTGAGATAAGAGAGAGCGTCGCCAAGCATAGTGCGAAGCGGCATTGCATAATGAATTTTACATTGATTCTCCAATCCCCAGATAACGAAATCAACACCATAAGCTGTCTTTTTCACAACATCCCAGATTCTCTGGATGGTTTCAGCATGATTGTTAAACTTTAACAAAGAAGAAACATCGGTATCTGCTTCCGATAAATCTTCCGGTTTGATGACCTGTGAGCCGTTGAAAAGAGCGGCATTGAACAGGTCTGCAAAGTGTTCATTGTTTTTCCAGAAGTTTTTTAGAATGGTATCTGGTTTTAAGTTATTGTAAGTAGTCGTTTTTAAATCCTCCCGTTCTTGTGTAATGGGAAAGTTACACAGAGTTCGTATTATTCGGAGGAAAACCGGTAATATACCAGGAGAGCGATATGCATGGATTAAATTTACAATATATGATAAGGAAAAACAAGATGCAGAGGAGTTTGTTTATGGAAATTTAAGAGTTTGTGAACAGCAAGCCATTATGTAGGTTTACACCATTTAAAAGAAAATCAGCACTGTTTTCATAAATGAGAGCAGTGCTGATTTGTATTTTGCTGTATTAATCTGTAGTGCGAGTTTCAGCAAGCTGCTTTTGGAGCTGCCTAATGAGTTTGTCTTTTTCAGCGAGAGCATTATCTTTTTCAGAAAGCGCAGCTTCCTGTTCAGCAAGTTTTCGCTCCAAACACATATAATTCTCACGGGCGCGGCATTTTTCTCTTGTAATCTCATCCGCATTCGATTCATAGAGAGATTGAGAAGCGGAAGCAATAAAATCATTATTTTGAGCAAGCATTTTAATTTCCTCCCATGTAGTTGCGGTAAAGAGGCGTGCCCAGTAATCGATCCGGTTGGCACGGTCTTCATCAGTTGCAGAATCTATCTGCTTTAAGTTTACCACACGAAGAATAAATTTGTCACTATATGCTGCGTGAGTTTTTTCATTTAATAATTTATAACTCGCATAAAACTCCGGTTTATCATCTGGAGTTGGATTGAAATTCAAAAAGCCGATATGGATTGCAGGCTTGACGTTATCATAGAGCTGACCGTGTGATAGCTGGTCGAATGCACGGCAGAGATAACTCAAAGAGCGTTCCCGCCAGTTGAGCATGTATGCCATCTGCATTTCAAGGTTTATGATGGCAGAATCATTCATAAGGACTTTAATGTCCAGAATAAATTCTTTGTCCTTAACCGTTTCATTAAGTAAAATGGGATTTTGGATTTCAACCGAAGTGATTTTCTCTGGTGTAAGAGACAAGAGCGAACAGATAAGTCCCTTTAAAACATAATTGTTTTTCTCAAGGATAAGTCGGAACATGTAATCATTTGTCATGCCATAAGGAATGTGTCCGGTTGCATTTAAATAAGATAAAGATGAAGTTTCTTTTGTTGGATTCATTTAATACCTCATGATAATAATAGGGTGTGCAGAGGGGAAATACACGAAAATGAGATTAGTTACAATATTGATGATCAAGGCATTCATATAGAAAAATAATAATATATCACGCAACCATTATAATGTAACGAGAAAAAATACGCAAGATGCTTTTTGTATTTTGTAAGAAGATTTTAAACTAAGAAGGAGTGAATTGGAATGCCATGATTCACTTTTTCTGATCTGGATGAAATATCAAAATCTGTCATTTTTCTATGGATGTATTCATTGGTATAGTGAAATTGAGAAATGCATGTTTTGACTTTTTATTGCTCATATTCTGTTTCAATGTTATAATGCAGATGGGTTAGGGAGAGAAGAAAGGAATCAATGAACAAATATGAAGAACTGAGCTTTACAGATGATTTTATGTTCTGTAAGGTGCTGACAACGAACCCAGAGTTGTGTCACGAACTGCTGGAACTTATTATCGGAAAAAAGGTTGGAGCATTTGCGAGGCTCGATCAGCAGAAACCGATTGAGATTACGGCGGATGGAAAAGGAGTCCGGTTTGACGTGTACAGCGAGGACGACCAAAATGTTGTCTATGACTGCGAGATGCAGACAAAGGATAACAGCAATCTCCCCAAACGAGCTAGATATTATCAGGGAATGATAGATTTGAACCTCATCGAGAGAGGTGCAGATTACAGCGAACTGAAGAAAAGCTACATAATTTTTATCTGTCCGTTTGATGAATTTAAGGCAGGTCTACATAAGTATACGTTTAAGAGCTGCTGCAAAGAATTACCAGAGATAGCGCTGGAGGATGAAACAACAAAGATTTTTCTGTGTGCAGGAGGAGATGCTGATGATGTGTCTCCAGAGATGAAGGAATTTCTGGAATGGATGGTCAGCGGACGGCAGGGCAAAACCGAGCTGGTCAGAAAACTGGATGATGCAGTTCAGCAAGCTAGAAATCATGAGGAATGGAGGCTGGAATATATGACATTACTTATGAGAGATAATAAAATGCGTGAGGAAGGACGTGAAGAGGGACGTTTAGAAGGACGCGAGAATGAAATATTTTTAAGCGTACAGGAAGGTGACTATAATCCCAAACGTGGTGCAGAAAAACTTGGGATTACAGAAGACGAATTCATAAAGAGAATGAATGCTGCGGGATATAAAATTTAATAGAATAAAATAAGAGAAGAATCCGTACTGCCCTTATAGATGAGAGAGTGCGGATTCTTTTTTTAGTTATATTTTGCTGCTGATTTGTATTTTCCCGTATTAATCTGTAGTGCGAGTTTCGGCAAGCTGTCTTTGGAGGTGTCTAATGAGTTTGTCTTTTACCAATATTTTTCCATATAATTCCGTGCATCTTCCTCAGATAAAGAAAAATCGGTTATGATATTTTTAAGAGTTTCATCTTTTGAAAAAGAACATTTTTTGTAGGTTTTAAGGGTACCTATAATTTCACCCTGTGTAATTCCAGTTTGAATGCCCTGTTGGACGCCTTTCTGAATACATTCTTCCTGCCATTCTTCAAATGCTCTGCACATATTGATCGAACCTCCTTCCGAATCGGATTGTAACGCATGGTTAATAAATGACTTGGTATTTGTGATCGTGCCAATCACCAGACTAAGTTCTGTATCAAACTTCTGATTCATGTATGTACTTTGGATTTTATCAAATTCTTTGTTATAAATCAATCTGCTGAGATCGAATACAGTGTGAACTTCATTGTTATGAAAAATCAGAGAATCACTGTTTCTGATCTGGATGAGGTTCATTTTATAATCTGATACCAGAGGCGTGAGATGTTCTGGAATGCATAGCATGTCAGTCAGGGAAAGCGGACCGTCCCATTCGTCTTCGCCATAGTAAACACAGAGACTGTATTATTCGGAGGAAAACCGGTAATATACCGGGAGAGCGATATGCATGGATTAAATTTACAATATATGATAAGGAAAAACAAGATGCAGAGGAGTTTGTTTATGGAATTTTAAGAGTTTGAAGGAACAAGCTTGTTTAAAATAACATTTATAGTGTATGATATAAATTACAAAGGTAAGAAAGAAATATAAAAAGTAATAGTGGAGAGAATATATTGATAATTAGTGAAAAAATTTTTTATTTGCTGGATCAGAAGGGAATTACACAAAAAGATTTTGCAGTACAGACAGGAATTTCTCAAAGCACAATTAGCGATTGGAAGAGAAAGAAAACAAACCCATCGGCGGATAAAATTCTAAAGATATGTGAGATATTGCATGTGACACCGTATGAGTTGCTTTCCGAAAGAGATGAGGCAATTATAAATAATATAGATCATCTTGTGGCATTGAATGATGAAGAAGCGGTAGTATTGGAAGGCTTTAGAAATCTTGAAAAAAGAAAAAAAGAAAGATTCCTTGGTTATTTAGCTGCTCTGCAATCAGAAGACTAATGAAATACTTTAGGTAAAGAGATTGACAATTATGTTATTTTATATTATCATTCGTATATACGTAACGTAAAGCAATATCAATGTGAAAGGAAACAAAGCAATGGGGAACATAAGTATTATGGCAAGAAGATTTTCAGATGGACACGTGCAATATGGATGGAGTGGCAATGGTGGATATTTTAGTTTTACAGGAGCACATTTACTCGAATGGTATCAAAATAGTGATGCAGTAGAATACCTTTTTGGATTAGGGCAGACTGCATGTGTCGGAAGAGTTGGGAGTGAAAATGGTGGATGTTCCATTATGGAAACGAATGCACCAACAGGAAGACCGTTTTGGTTAGGTGACACGGAACGTGAAATTTTCAGTAAAATTAATTGGATTGATTATGGGTATTTTTATGATTTGGATCATAAATGGTATTATATTATTCCGGGACCGTTTCGTATTAAGCTGCCTCTGGAATTGGTGAAAAATAATCTGGATAAGGCGGGATACGAATTTGAATATCGAAGAAAATTGGAAGACGAATTACTTAAATATATACTTGATGAATATAGATGTACTTATTCTGATTTTAATGAGTTTATAAAAAAAGAAGGGTATGATTTAGAAAAAGTTTTTAAAGAAATTCAATGTGATGGCAAGCTGTCTATGTACGAATTATTTAGCAAATATCATAAAATTTTTGCATATTTTGATGATTGGGTATTCATTAAATCAGATGATGTATATAAAGATATTACAGAAATCCTTGTCAAAAAGAAAGGTGATGCTCATTTAGAAACTTGTACTTGGTAAGAAAAGAAAAAAGTTCTTACAATGTCTTATAAAACATAAATGACTTCTATCAGCCCTGCTGGATGTTTCAAGCAGGGCTTGTTTATGTGTTGTAATATTTTATCATTGAATTATGCCATTTGTAGGAATCAAATAAGGTGTAAGTCCAGCGGACGCCATGATGGAAGCAAGAGTGGCACGAACATGCGGAAACATTTGTAATAGAGCATATTCGGTTAATTCATCCGTTGAAAACTTTGTAGAGCAATCTGGAGAACTAAACTCGGCAGATAATACTACTTTTACAAGGAAAGAGGTATCTAGCATACCAACATCAAGTTCATCTGCAAATCTCATTTCAGCAGAGCAATAGCCGATATATTTATTTGGAGCATCATTTGTTGGAGTACACTTTCGTGAAAGTGTAAGTTTCATTTCTTTTCCATCTATCGGAGCTTTATTAATAATAAATGCTTCCTGAGTTGTAATCGAGTCCAAATTTATACTAACCATATTTAACATTACATTTCCTCCAATTCTTCGTCAACTTTCACATATGGATTTGGAAATTGAATAATCTTACATGGAACTTCGGTAGTAACCATATTGTCATTTCTAGAAGTATCTGTAGATGAATGGCATTTATTTATTTTAAAATCTACATTCAAATCTAGTTTGGCTGCAATTTCAGCAATTTTATTAATTGAAAAATTGTAGTCTCCACATTCCCAACGGGAAATCAATGATTGGGTTGCATTTATATGTTTCGCAAAATCTTTTTGAGACATATTAAGATTTAGTCTTTCGGAAGTAATGGCATTAGAAAATTGAGCCATTAACTTTGCAGAGAGGACATCTGCGGGTGTTAATGTTTCTGAAAACAGAGAGAGTAAATCTTCAATATTATTGGGTGTCTTTTTTTTATTCATAATTATCATCTCCTAAAAAGTAGTTAATACGTTCTTTCATAACCGTAGTATAGGTTGAGTAATTAGTACGATTTTTTCCAGAACGTTCATTGAAAGCACATAAAAAGTAAGGTATATTTTCATCATTTATATATATAATCAGACGAACATTAAATTGAGATTTCTGTAAATGAATGGAATAGTAATGTCCATCTGCACCTTGAAGTATTTCATTGCTGTCTATCGTATATATCTTTGAACCAAAATTTTTTATATTGCTTAATTGTGTAGTTAAAATTTTAAAAAATATAGATTCTTTCCCTTTTAAATCTGTTTTTAATAGTGTTCTTAATTCTTCTAAAAATTTTGGATGGATAAAAAAAGAATTTAATAAAGAAGCTAATTCTTTCAGCATGTCTTCTGTATTCATGTTCACTCCTTATAATATTACATATATGCGATTTTTTCAATTGGATACATAAAAATAATAAAAAAAACTTGTCAAATACTGGAGCCGTGAGATGACCTATGTGTAATGGAGAAATTGAATAAATAAATATTAGTTATATGTGAGGAAAACCGGTAATATACCGGGAGAGCGATATGCATGGATTAAATTTACAATATATGATAAGGAAAAACAAGAGATGGGGCTGTTTGTTTACAGAATTTTAAGGATTGGATGGTTTTCAGAGCTGTTTCCAACAAATTGACATCTCCCCCTCTATGCGCTACAATGTTACTCAAAAGTCGTGTTTAAAACGTATATAAAAAATACTATTTAAACAAACCATGGAGAAGACATTGAGAGCGAAGATATATTATTTTTTAGTGAACAGAAAACCGGGGATCAGGCAGCGTTACCACAGATTTCATGATGGAACGACAGGGATGAAGAAGGTGGTTTCATGGTTTTATCTGCTGGGGCTGAATTTCTGTTATTATGTACTGTTTTGCAGATTCCTTGGAGAACAGACAGAGTTTCCGGTTTACGAGGAAAAGAAACCGCCGTGCACAGAGAGTGAGTCCGTGCTGGCAAACCGTGACCGTAGGAGTGTATCGGAAACGGTTTCATTTTTGATGCAGTATGATGTGATATCTTTTGATATTTTTGATACGCTCATTTTCAGACCGTTTTCAGAGCCGACGGATTTATTTTTCTTTCTCGGGGAAAAAACAGGGATTCTGGATTTTAAGAGACTCCGTATGCAGGCAGAAGCAGATGCAAGAACACAAAAATATAAAGAAGAGAAGCATTATGAAATCAAGCTTTCTGACATCTGGAGCAGGTTACAGAATGAAATCGGTGTTATAAAAGAGCAGGGAATGCAGATGGAGCAGGTATTGGAAATGGAGTTCTGTTATGCCAATCCATTTATGCAGCAGGTGTTTACACAGCTGCGGGAACATGGGAAGCGGCTCGTGATCACTTCGGACATGTATTTGTCAAAAGCATTTTTATCGGAGCTGCTGCAAAAAAACGGATATGAAGGATATGAGGAACTATATGTTTCCTGTGAATATGAAAAGAGTAAGGCAGAGGGATCGTTATATGAAGTTGTAAAAAGGGCATACCCGGACACGGATTCTATGATCCATGTGGGCGACAATCCGGTGAGCGATGTGAAAAACGCGAAGAAACACGGATTTAAGGTGTTTTATTATCCGAATGTGAACCGCAATGCACTTTTGTACCGGTCATATGATATGTCGGCAGTGGTCGGCGGTGCGTATCGGGGAATTGTAAATAATAAGCTATACAATGGCACAGAGCAGCTGTCGATGGAGTATGAGTACGGCTATATTTATGGCGGATTGTTTGTGCTCGGGTACTGTAATTTTATTCATACATATGCCAGAGAGCATGGGATTGATAAATTGCTGTTTTTGTCCAGAGATGGGGATATTTTAAGACAGGCATATGCTGTGCTGTTCCCGGAGGAGAAAACAGAATATGTTTACTGGTCGAGAGCTGCGGCAACAAAACTGATGGCGCGCTATAACCGCTATGATTTTTTCAGACGGTATCTGTATCATAAAGCGGATGGAACTTATACCATAGAGCAGATTTTAAAATCCATGCGGCTGGAATTTCTGCTGGATCGTCTGTTACAGCGACTGCCCCATGAAACATATCTGACAAGTGGGAATGTCAGGCAGGTAAAACGTTTTTTGGAAGCAAACTGGCAGGAGGTGACAGCCGTTTATGATAGGGAATCCAAAGCTGCGGAATTATACTATAAAAAAGTATTGGGTGACAGTCGGAATGCTCTTGCGGTGGATATCGGCTGGGCAGGGAGCGGGGCGATAGCGCTGGACTATCTGGTACAGAACGTGTGGAAGCTGCCATGCAGCATTACCGGGGTGGTCGCAGGCACCAATTCCGTGCATAATTTTGAAGTCGATGCGAGCGAAATTTTTTTGCAGAATGGAAAACTCGCAGCATATCTGTATACGCAGTCGTTTAATCGTGACTTATGGAAAAAACATGATCCTAACACGGATGACAATATCTTTTTTGAACTTCTGCTCACCTCGCCGACACCGCAGTTCCTTGGATTTGAACTGGATGAAGTGAGCGGGGAGGTTTTATATTTATTTGGAAAGATGGATGCAAATCCGGAGGGAATGAAGGAGATTCAGAGCGGCATTCTGGATTTTGTGCGTGATTACCAGAAACATTTTTCCAGGTATCCATATCTGTTCTGTGTGAGCGGAAGGGATGCCTACGCACCGATTCTGGCAGCCAGCGGAAACAAGAAAGCTTATTTGAAAGCATTGAAGAAGAAATTTGAATTTGAGGCAAATGTATTATGAAACGACAGCTTAATTATATCCTGATGCAGACCGTTTTGTGGGGCGGCTGGATATGCGAATATATTTGGTTCCTGAAACATCAGTTTCAGATGCGGTTTGATCTCTGGGTATTTGTTGCGTACCTCTTTTTACTTTACCTGTGTGTGGTCCGGAAACTCGGAAATAACAATAACCGGCGCTATGAGATTTATATGGAACTGTGGGGAAGGCTGACCGCTGTAAATGTAGTCTGGTATCTGTTTGTGGGAGCAAAAACAGTGTATTTTGCAGGCATTCTTTTGATTTTGTGGAAACTGATCCTGCTCAGTACGATCCAGTGTATTACATTTGCAGGTGTTTTTCAGATTTATAAGAAAATCATGGAGCATTTTCAGATCACGACTGCGTGCGTGATCACCAGAGCGGATACTTTAGAGGCGGCAAAAGAGAAAATAAGGGTGCACGACTCTGTTTTTCTGGAAGATCTGCCGTCTGACGAGCGGAATGAACTGCTCAAGTTCTGTTACTATATGGACAGGCAGGTTTACTGCAACACAAAATTATCGGATATTATGATACGCGGTTCAGGACTGACACAGTACCACGATTCACCGGTCTTTTTCTGTAATCATTTTGGACTGGAACTTTCCAAGCGGGCGGTGAAAAGATGCTTTGATCTCGTCTTTTCGGTGTTGTTTCTGGTGATTCTTTCTCCATTGTTCTTGATTATTGCAATCTGCATTAAGTGCGAGGACGGCGGCAGTGTGATTTACCGGCAGGTCCGCTGTACCAGAGGCATGAAAAAATTTGAAATTTACAAGTTCCGCAGCATGATCACGGATGCGGAGAAAAACAGGGGACCGCAGCTTGCCACAAAGCACGACAAACGGCTGACACGGGTAGGGCGTTTTCTTCGGAATACGAAGTTAGATGAACTGCCACAGCTTGTAAATATTTTAAAAGGTGATATGAGTTTTGTAGGTCCAAGACCGGAACGACCGGAATTTATTGCAAAAGCAGTCGAGGATATTCCAGAGTTTGTACTTCGTACGAAGGTAAAAGCCGGACTGACCGGATATGCACAGGTGATGGGAAATTATAACACAAGTTTTCTGGACAAACTGAAATGGGATCTGATGTATATTGAAAACTATTCCCTGTTTCTGGATTTTAAAATTTTACTGATGACTGCAATTGCTATTTTTGCAAAAGACAATCACGAAGATTTTTCAAAGTGGGATATGCTCTGAAAATATTGACAAATGAATTTCATATGTTAAAATCCTGTTTTTGACAGTTTCAAAAAATAAAATCGCTGCAATGCCAGAAAAT